>Ga0307488_10000246_pt1 | contig 42843 bp, 35 predicted proteins | sample SB02metaG_FD_202248 | JGI IMG/M metagenome (GOLD analysis project Ga0307488, IMG submission 202248) | Sea-ice brine microbial communities from Beaufort Sea near Barrow, Alaska, United States - SB 0.2 | ecosystem: Environmental > Aquatic > Marine > Coastal | place: USA: Alaska | collected... | reverse complement strand
GGTGTGGGGTAATTCGATGTCTAAATACACCAAATCAATCTTATGTAGTATGATTTTTTCTGGAATTAATTCACCCGTAGCAGCATGATAGAAATTAGCTTCGACTTCCACTTTGAGCTCGTTAATGCAGGCTAACAAAGCGGCGCGTAAAAGCTCTCTGCTGTTTTCAACATCGTCTACTAATAATATATTAATCGTTATGCTCATTTAATACTTCCGCCACTTTTTGATTGAGTTTAGTACACTGTTGGAGACCTTGTACATACTGCTGTTGTTTTAGTAGCAGCAAAGAATGTGCAGCTAAATGGGTTAAATCATCATAACCAAAACTCCCTGCTGAGCCCTTGATAATATGCACGGCTTTCATCAGGCTATCATAATCGAGGTTGTCTATGCTTTTAGTTATCTCAGTATGCTGCTTAGCTAACTCCATATAAAATAGCCTTCTCAGTTTAGGATCCGGAATCAATAATTGGGTCTCTTGTGGCTCATGATTGTCTTTGTCGTCACAAACAGATAAATGTTGGCTCAGTACTGAGTATAAATGTTCTAACTCAAGAGGTTTACTCAATGCTCCATTAAAACCGATAGCCGCATATTCCTGTATATCGGAGGGCATAACATTAGCAGTCAGGGCATAAACAGGTGTATTTACACCGAGTTGTAGCAGTGACTTCATGGCTTCTTTACCATCCATGACTGGCATCTGAATATCCATCAAAACCAAATCATATTGAACTGCCAGTGCCTTTTGTAATCCTTCTAGCCCATTGACTGCCAAATCCACCTGTGCGCCTGTTTGTTCAAGGTTAAAGGTGATCAACTGTTGATTCACTTCAGTGTCTTCTACCAATAAAATATTACCGACTAATGAAGGCCTTACTAAAGGTTCAGAAGCAATAATGTCTCGATTAAGGATAGTGTCGCACTCACCATCAAATTTTTGGCACACAATAGTCACACAGAATATTGAGCCTTTCCCCAAGGTAGACTCTAACTCAACAACGCCTCCCATTAATTCAACCATACTTTTAGTGATAAATAGCCCCAATCCAGTGCCACCAAAATTGCGCGTGATACTAGAATCAGCTTGGCGAAAGTATTCAAATATCAACGCTTGTTTCTCACTCGCTATGCCCTGGCCAGTATCAATGACTTTTATCTGCAAGGTGCTGGTACTCACTATAAATTTCACATGCAAACTGATACATCCAGATTGAGTAAACTTGATCGCATTGCTTAACAAGTTATGTATCACCTGTTTGAGTCTTGTCGGGTCTGCCACTATCCATTCAGGTATCACAGAGTCCATTATCAGGGCAAAACCTAATTGTTCTTTTTTACAATTAAAAAGGTAAATTTGTTCAATGTCATGTAGCAAGTTAGGAAGGTTAAAGCGTATGGCTTCAAGCTCTAACTTTTGATTTTCAATCTTGCTTATATCTAGTATTTCACTTAATAATGTGGTCAAGTGGCGACCACCGTTAATAATAGTAGTCAGATATTTAGCACTTTCTTCGCGACTCAGTCTGTGTTGCAGTAATACTTCTGCAAAACCAATAATAGCGGTCAAAGGTGTCCTGATTGCATGACTCATATTGGCTAAAAATTCTGATTTAGCTTGGTTTGCCGCACGGGCTTCAATCTTCGCTTTTTCTGCTTCACGGGTGCGCTCTAAAATCTGTTTTTCTAAGTTCTCTTTGAAATCTTCTAGTTCTTGATTGAGCTGAAATAGCTCTAAAGATGTTTGTTCTAAAATAATTTCTGCAGATCGCCGAGCTTGCCGCTCTCTTTGATAACGTTTCTTTAGTGTTTCTTCATTCATCATAATTCTTAATGTTTATTGCTTAAATTTCATAACTAGAATAGTTAATAACACAGTTTTGTCGTTTATTTTGCCGTCTAATTCATAAAAAGGTGTTGAAACCATTATTTTTATGATCTTGTTGGTGCTCTGTACTTGCCCAAATCCCAGTGCATTGGTACAGTTAGCGGAATATTAATCTTATCAACCAAAGTGCGGTTTTTACATGTTCAAAAAGCTACGGGGAATGTTTTCCAACGATTTGTCAATTGACCTCGGCACAGCAAATACCCTTATCTATATTAAGGATCAGGGTATTGTTCTCAACGAACCTTCTGTTGTTGCAATTCGTCAAGAGCGCGCCGGCGGGCCTAAAAGTGTTGCGGCTGTGGGGCGTGAAGCAAAACAAATGTTGGGTAGAACCCCTGGTAACATAAAGGCCATTCGCCCCATGAAAGATGGGGTTATCGCAGACTTTTATGTGACAGAAAAAATGCTTCAGCATTTTATCAAGCAAGTACACGATAATAATTTTTTACGCCCTAGCCCCAGAGTGCTGGTGTGTGTGCCTTGTGGCTCAACTCAAGTTGAACGACGGGCCATTCGTGAGTCTGCTTTAGGTGCAGGTGCCCGTGAAGTCTATTTAATTGATGAACCCATGGCAGCAGCTATCGGGGCTGGCTTACCCGTTTCAGAAGCGACAGGCTCTATGGTTGTGGATATTGGTGGCGGTACTACAGAAGTCGCCATTATTTCACTCAACGGTATCGTTTATTCATCTTCAGTTAGAATTGGTGGCGATAAGTTTGATGAAGCAATTATCTCTTATATTCGTCGTAATTTTGGTTCGCTTATAGGCGAGGCAACGGCTGAACGTATTAAGCATGAAATTGGTGCAGCGTACCCAGGTGAAGAAGTAAAGGAAATTGAAGTGCGGGGCCGTAATTTAGCAGAAGGGGTGCCACGTGGATTCACACTTAACAGCAATGAAATTCTTGAAGCCTTACAAGAGCCTTTAACCGGTATTGTGTCTGCAGTGATGGTGGCCCTTGAACAATCACCACCAGAATTGGCCTCAGATATTTCTGAGCGCGGCATGGTGCTAACTGGTGGTGGAGCTCTACTTAAAGACTTAGACCGTCTTCTTATGGAAGAAACCGGTATACCAGTGGTGATTGCTGATGATCCACTTACCTGTGTCGCCAGAGGGGGTGGTAAAGCATTTGAAATGATTGATATCCATGGAGGCGATCTCTTTAGCTACGAATAGTAGCCATTGATATTTGATAGCAAACAAGGCGACATAATGTCGCTTTTGGACAGACAAAAATGAATTTAATGTTTTCAAGTGGACCCTCGCTGCCTAACCGACTTGCGCTGGGTCTTTTGCTGTCTGTCGCACTTATCCTGTTCGATCACAAGTTTGATGGATTTGGCACCACTAGAGTGTATCTCAATTCATTGGTCAGCCCCCTCCAATACTTAGCTAACCTACCCGGTCAATTGCTCAACGCCAGCGCAAGTCGATTTGTATCTCACGAACGTTTGTTTGATGACAATGCTAAGTTGACTCATGATGCCATGCTGATGAACGGCCAACTGCAACGCTTAACCTTTTTGCAAGAAGAAAATGACCGTTTACGCAGCCTTTTAAATTCGCCCGTACAAGACAACACCCGCAAAGTTGTCGCCGAACTCATGGCAGTGGATAACAACCCTTATAGTCATCAGATAGTCATTAACAAAGGTGCGATTAATGGCGTGTTTGAAGGGCAACCCGTTTTAGATGATAAAGGCATTGTTGGGCAAATTATGCAGGTGAGTTCAACGAATAGCCGTGTGTTACTTATAGCAGATGTCACCCATGCCATACCGGTCAGAGTAGCCCGAAATAACGTGCGTTTAATCGTCTCTGGTTCTGGTAGCTTGGATGAGTTATTGATCCAACATGTGGCCCATAGTAGTGATCTAAAAATAGGCGATATATTGTTATCCTCGGGCTTGGGTAATATATTTCCAGAAGGTTACCCAGTAGCGACTATCACATCCATTATTCGAGATGAAAGTAGGCCATTTCCCCAAATCAGAGCAAAACCTATTGCTCAACTCGATAGGCTAAAATACTTATTATTACTCTGGTCAGAACGTACATCTGAAGATAAACAAGCAGTAAAAGAGATGACTCCAAAATGAGCTTACGCAATTATTCTATCGCGCTAAGCGTCGTCATCGCCTTGGTACTGCAAATTATGCCCATGCCCGCTATCGCAGATTTGTACCGCCCAGATTGGGTCTTATTGGTATTGAGTTATTGGGCCTTGGCGCTACCCAACAGAGTCAATGTAGGTGTGGCATTTTTTACTGGCCTAATACTAGATATATTGCTTGGCACCAGCATAGGTGTGCATAGCTTCGCTATGTGCTTATGTATTTATGTATTAGCTGCAAATCATAAACGTCTTCGCAATTATTCGGTTTGGCAACAATCTATCATTATTGGCATTATAGCGGCCTTATACAACTTGGTTGTTTTTTGGATGCAACATTTACTCACCGATATTTATTTCTTGTTAGATTATCTCTGGCCCGTAGCCAGTTCAATGGTGATATGGCCTTGGCTATTCTGGTTACTACGTAAAATCCGCCGCCAACTGCGCCTAAATTAATGATGTTACTTCTCGCTTCACAATCTCCTCGCAGAGCTGAATTACTGAAACAAATAGGCATACCATTCAGTCAATATCCAGTGGATATTGACGAAGCTGTGCTCGGCCATGAGACTCCTGACAACTACGTTCGAAGAATGGCTCAAGAAAAGTCTAGCTTGGGTTACAAAAGAGCAGGAGCCAAAAAGCTAGTATTGGGTTTAGACACAATAGTGGTAGCTGAAGGCAGTATTTTAGGTAAACCAAAAGACAAAACTGACGCGGTGCGTATGTTGAGTTTGCTGTCCGATAACACCCACCAAGTATTAACAGCCGTCGCTATCACTAACTATAAACAACAAAAAACCATAGTCGTTGAAACTCAAGTCTGTTTTGGGCCTCTAACTAAAGAGCAAATAGCATGGTATTGGAAAACGGGTGAGCCTCAAGATAAAGCGGGAAGCTATGGCATACAGGGCCTAGGCGGACAATTTGTGAAACATATTAACGGTAGTTATAGCGCTGTTGCAGGCTTGCCTTTATACCAAACAAGAATGCTGTTAACTGAATTTGGGATTATGAATGAGTGCTGAGCTACTAATCAATGTTACCCCTTCTGAGTCACGTGTAGCCTTGATTGAAAACGGTATTCTTCAAGAAATCCATATAGAAAGGCACACAAAACTTGGTTTGGTGGGTAACATTTATCGTGGAAAAGTAAGTCGAGTGTTGCCCGGCATGCAAGCGGCGTTTGTAGACATCGGCTTAGATAAGGCGGCATTTTTACATGCCTCTGACATTGCTGTTCATAACGAAGCGGAAGAAGATGTTTTACCTAACCATATCGAAAAGCGTGATATCCGCGAGCTAGTCAGAGACGGACAAAATATTGTGGTTCAAGTGGTTAAAGACCAAATTGGCACCAAAGGCGCAAGACTTACCACCGATATCACTATCCCGTCCCGTTATCTGGTATTTATGCCAAGTGTTGAACACGTTGGCGTGTCACAACGCATTGAAGATCAGGCAGAAAGAGCGCGCCTCAAGTCCTTAGTCCAAAGCTTTTGCAGCGAAGATGGTGGTTTTATTTTGCGTACTGCAGCCGAAGGTGTAAAAGAGCAGGAGTTGACCCAGGATGCTGATTTCCTGAAACGTTTGTGGCAAAAAATTCGTTCTCGAATGAAAAACAAATCTCATATTTTGTATGAAGACCTCCCATTAGCTCGTCGCGTTTTAAGAGATTTTGTGGGTACTACTTTAGATAGAATTAGAATTGATTCAAAACTGTCTTTACAAGAATTGCAGCAGTTTACCAAAGAATATGTACCAGAATTACATAAACTTTTAGAATATTACCCCGGCGAAAGACCTATTTTTGATTTATACAATGTAGAAAATGAATGTCAGCGCTCCTTAGAAAGGCGAGTAGATTTAAAGTCTGGCGGTTATCTCATCATCGATCAAACTGAAGCCATGACGACCATCGATATCAATACTGGCGCTTTTGTGGGTCATCGTAATTTAGAAGAAACCATTTTCAATACCAATATTGAGGCCACGCTAGCTATTGCCCGTCAACTCAGATTGCGCAACTTGGGAGGCATGATCCTAATCGACTTTATTGATATGACAGTAGAAGATCACAAAAGAAGAGTGATGCATAGCCTTGAAGTAGCCACCAGTAAAGATAGAGCCAAAATCAATATTCATGGTTTTACTATGCTAGGCCTGATTGAAATGACACGCAAAAGAACCCGAGAAAGTCTAGAGCATGTTTTGTGTGGCGAATGCCCAGTATGTAAAGGGCGCGGCTCGGTAAAAACCGTAGAAACCGTGTGTTTTGAGATCATGCGCGAAATTGTGCGTGTCAATCGTGCCTATGATGCAGATAAATTTGTAGTCTACGCATCACCAGCTGTTGCCGACGCTTTGCTTGGAGAAGAGTCGCATATGCTGGCTGAACTGGAGATATTCGTCACTAAACAGATTAAAGTTTATACTGAGCTCCTTTACAACCAAGACAAGTTCGATGTCGTCATGATGTAATTAGATGAAAAATGTCAATACCAAAACTACAAGTGTGTCATTTTATGCCGCCTATCTGCTCAAAAAACTTTGGGCATTGGTTGCTTTGAGTTTGGTTGTGGTGGCGGTCACCCTCAGTGTGGTCCGTTATTCACTACCCTATATGAATGATCAAAAGCATCATCTAGAACAATGGTTATCAGGGCAAGTAGGCGCTGAATTAAAAATTGGCGAAATTAGTGCAACATGGCAAGGCGTAGGCCCAGCAATAATACTGCGCGATATACAGTTAATTCAAAACACATCATTTATTCAAAACTCACCATCCCCCATTAGCCTAACCATTGCCGAAACAGCCATCGAAGTTGATTTTTGGCAATCTATACGAGCTGGTCAAATTCAATCAAATAAGTTCGATTTGCGCGAAATGGAATTGAGTATTGATGTTGCGTCTTTAGATCAAGAAGAGACCCAATATCCAATAGTGGAGGCATTAGAAAAGTTATTTTTACAACAGCTGCAGCTGTTTTCGATTAGTCAAAGCAAAATAATTATCAATACTAGAAACAATCAACAGCAAGTAGTACTGATTGATCAAGTGTCTTGGGTTAATCAGGAAGAACATCATCAAGTGGTTGGCCAACTGCAAATAGAAGAAATCGCAAAAAACTCTACCTCTTTTATTCTCGATTTATATGGCAATCAAGAAAAGCTCTACGGCACTTTTTTCGCTAAAGGCGAAGAAGTTGACTTATCTCCTTGGGTGGAACAATGGATACCCAGCAAAAATAAGCTAGTTGAGAGTCGCAGTAGTTTTGTTATGTGGGCGACGATAAAAGATAAATCACTACAGTCGGTGCAACTTGATTTGTCAAATAGTCGCTTTGATTGGCAAAATCCAGAAAATGCTAGCCAAGAAAATAATATCAAGGCTGCAGTGCTGGGTGGCCAAATTAATGCCAGTCCTGTAAATAATGAATGGCTATTTAATCTCAATAATTTGACCATGCAAATAAATGACAATGTGCTGGTATCAAACTGGTTAGGTAAAATCGACCAAGCTGGCGCATTAACCTTGCAACATAGCCAACCGCTAAAATTGCAGTCGGTATTACCCATGTTAGCTTTGGCAATGGAGCCTAGCCAAATGCAGTCACTTGAAGCATTGCAACCACAAGCAACCTTAAACTCGTTAGGTATTCATCGTACGCTAGGTGGCGATATGGCAGTTAAGGCCTCAATTAGCGATCTACAGTGGCAACAGACAGAATTTATTCCCGGTATGGCTGGCTTGGCAACCGAATTAAATTGGTTTAACGGTAATGCAAGATTAAAATTAAAAGGTAAATCAGGACAACTGTCAATCAATCAATTGTTACCAGACAATATTGACTATCAGCGTTTTTACGCTGATTTATATATTCAGTCCTCTGAACAAAACGTGAGTATTCTGGTTGAAAACACGTTATTTAAAAGCGATCTTATTAACCTTCGTCCTGACATTTTTTATCGCAGTATCGACAATTTCTTCAGTTTTTCAACAACGATTGAAGCGATTGATGTAGCGCAACTACCCAAACTTTATCCCACAGAGCTTATGGGTGTTAATACTAAAAATTATCTCATTAACGCTTTACAGCAAGGTCAAATAGAAAGTACCCAAATCATATGGCATGGCGCCCTCAGCGCCTTTCCTTTTGAGCAAAGCCAAGGCGTCTTCCAAGCACAACTTAAAGTGGTTGATGGGAAATTGAAATTTGCATCACAATGGCCTGCTCTGAGCAATTTTGATATCAATTTACTGTTTGAAAATAAAAGCTTGACCATGACCAGCCAAAAAGGGCGATTGCTAGATATAGAGCTCGCTGACTTATCGGCAACCATTCCCGAATTGGCAACCAACGCCGTTCTAAATATAGATGCCAATGCCCAAGCCAATGGGCAACAGGTGACTGATTTGATGCTGCAAAGCAGCCTTGCAGATACATTGGGCAAGACCTTACAACAAGTCAAAGTGAGTGGTCCATTAACAACCCAATTAAATTTGTATATCCCTCTGTCTGGCGAAGAGATGGTTGTAAAAGGCAACGTATTGTTAGTCAAAAACCAAGTTGAACTACCTAGATTAGATATTTTATTGGAGCAAGCCGATGGCACGGTGAGTTTTATCAACAATAAAATAACAGCCAGTGGTCTTAAAGCTCAATTGCTAAAACAACCTATAGACCTTAATTTTATTGGAGCCCGGCAGGACATAGGTTATCAAACAGATATTAATATTAGGGGAAATTGGCAAGTTACCCCCCTGCTTGAATCATTATCTGATGGCTTAACCAAATATTTATCTGGAAGCAGCAACTGGACAGCAGACATTGCCCTCACGCTAGCCAGTCAAGGTTATGAATACTCAGCACAAATACTCAGTGAACTCACCCAGCTAAACTCAACCTTACCCGCACCCTTTGCCAAAGTATCAGAACAAGCATTACCCCTGTTAGTCACCAGTCAAGGTAATGAGCAAGCCTCGTCAATCAAAGTCACCTTGGGACAGGACGTTGAATTTAACGGAAATTTACCTCACCAAAATATGCAGTTTTCTCGAGCTCACTTAGCCATTGGCCAATCAAACTTGGTGGGCATGGGCTTAGGTTTCAGTGTGTCTGCCAATTTGTCAGAGTTAGATGTTAGCGCCTGGTATGAGGCCGTTAATACGCTTATCAATGACCTTCCTGATAACAACGACAAACCATTACTTGAGGCACCTAAACGTATTTTTATCCAAGCAGACAACGCTTTGTTCGCATCACAACGGCTTACTGGGTTAGAAGTGGTAGCCAAAAACACCAGTGATAGCTGGCTTTTTGATATCAATGCCAAAGAAACACGGATGGAAGTGGCTTTATACAAAGATTGGTTAAATAAAGGTGTTGAGATTAACGCTGATTTTATTGAGTTCACAAAATGGCAGGACACGCAATCTAATAATGACGAGACACTATCAACTGCACCTACTAAGTTTGCTGCCAACATTGATAGTTTACCGCCTGTTAGCTTTTCTTGTATCCGCTGTCGTTTTCTGGAGAACGACTTAGGCAAAATTGATTTGGAGCTGTCCCGGTCTGCTTCAGGTATGACGATAGACCAAGTGCGCTTAAATAATGCTCATGGCCTATTTTATGGCTCAGGAGACTGGTTTTTAACCAACGGCCAAAGTAGCACACGCTTAAAAGGCGAGTTTAGTAGCTCAGATTTTGGCGCATTTCTAAAAGGCCTTAAATTAGATTCAGGGATCAAGGACTCACAAGTCAGCTCCCAATTTGATTTAAGTTGGAAACGCGCACCTTATGAATTCAACTTTGGGACACTGAATGGTCAAATAGACTGGCGTTTAACAGACGGCTATTTAACTGAAGTAAGTGATAAAGGCTCACGAATATTCAGCCTGCTTAGCCTTGATTCCTTGGTCCGTAAACTGCAGCTTGATTTTAGGGACATCTTTGCCAAAGGTTTTTTCTACGACAAAATTAATGGTAGTTTTCAGCTAGAAAATGGCACCGCTTATACCCAAGATACCTTAGTGGATGGAGGGGCTGGCGAAATCATGATGCAAGGTTACACCGACTTAAACGCCCAGCAACTTAATTACCAGATCGAGTTCGCCCCGAATGTCACATCCAGCTTGCCTGTGATAGTGGCATGGATGGTTAATCCTGCTACCGCATTGGCAGCACTTGCGCTGGATCAAATGCTGACTTCAGCAAAAGTAATTTCTAATATCAAGTTTTCGCTCACTGGCACCTTGGACGACCCACAACTCACAGAGTTAGGTCGCGATAGTAAAGAAATATCCTTGCCAACACAGGCAAATCCAAAGTCTAAAATAGGAATACCGCCGTCCATAGACCCACAATTAGACACACCGGTTACTATAAAATCACCTGATGAGGTGCCAGTAAATGGATAATGTATGCCCCAATATTGTCGCCATTCAAATGACATCTTCCCCCCTGGTTGAAGATAACCTTTTATTTGTAGAGCAGCAGCTCGCATTATTGCCCACACAAAGACCCTGTTTAGTGGTGTTGCCAGAATGTTTTGCTTGTTTTGGTGGTGGTGACAATTTAATGCTGGATATCGCGGAAGACTTACACCTGGGTCCCATTCAACATAAGCTTAAGCAATTTGCTAAACAATATGGCATCTGGTTAGTGGCGGGCAGTTTACCCATTTTATGTGCCTCAGCCAATAAATTCACCGCATCTTGTTTATTCATTAATGACCAAGGGGAGACGGTCGAAGAGTATCAAAAAATACACCTCTTTGACGTACAAGTGGCAGACAATACTGGCACATATCTGGAGTCTCGCCATACTCAGGGGGGCAATACATTAATTGTCGCGAATACCCCCTTTGGTAACCTTGGATTAGCGGTTTGTTACGATATTCGTTTTGCTGGCATGTTCGCAGCCATGAATCAGATTGCACAGCTCGACGTATTGGCACTACCCGCGGCTTTTACTCAACAAACGGGGAAAGCCCACTGGCATTCATTGCTAAGGGCCCGCGCAATTGAAAATCAGTGTTATATCGTAGCCGCTAATCAAACAGGTGAACATAGGAATAAGCGACAAACTTATGGCCACTCCTGTATCATCTCACCTTGGGGCGATACGTTGGTTGAATTACCCCATGATACCGGCATGATACATGTCCAACTTGATCATCAATTACTCGCAGATATCCGCGCTAAAATGCCCGTTTATCAGCACAACAAATTCAGGAGTCACCTTGTCTAATTTGGTAGAAGAAAACTTACTAGATGCATCGAATCTAACTCGCTCCACATTAGAGACAGCGCTAGACGCCATATATCAACACGACAACGATTTTGCTGATTTGTATTTTCAGTCAAGTCAACACGAAACCTGGGTACTAGAAGACGGTATCATTAAAGAAGGTAGCTACAATATTGAGCGCGGTGTGGGTGTGCGTGCCGTCAGCGGTGAAAAAACCGGCTTTGCTTATTCTGACGAAATATCCCCAGAAGCGTTAATGAAAGCGGCAAAAGCCTCTCGCAGCATTTCAAGCTCAGGTGGCAAACATAAAGTAGCGTCACTCAAACAAAGTACTCCTGCCAGTCGATATCATGGCGAAAATCCACTTTTGGGTATGCAAGAACAAGAAAAAATAGCGCTATTACGCGCTGCAAATGAATATATTCGTAAGCAAGAAAGCGCCCTTAGTCAAGTGGTGATTAGTATTAGCGGCGTATATGAGGAAATCTTAATTGCGGCGACAGACGGCACGTTTTGTACCGATATTCGTCCACTTATTCGCTTCAACTGTTCGGTGTTGATGGAAAAAGACGGACGCCGAGAAAGAGGCAGTTCAGGTGCCGGTGGACGTTTTGCCTATGATTATTTTGTTGCACAAGAAGATGGCCGCCCCCGCTATCAGCAAATTGCTGATGAAGCTATTCATATGGCAAGAGTGAATATACAAGCTGTGCCAGCCCCCGCTGGGAAAATGCCCGTTGTATTAGGAAGTGGTTGGCCAGGCGTGTTGTTACATGAAGCAGTAGGTCATGGTTTAGAAGGTGACTTCAACCGTAAAGGCGCGTCGACTTTCAGTGGTCGTATTGGTGAACAAGTCGCGGCCAAAGGCTGCACAGTTGTTGATGATGGTACATTAGCCGACAGACGCGGTTCTCTCAGTGTCGATGACGAAGGCACGCCGACTCAACATAATGTATTAATCGAAGACGGTATTCTTAAAGGTTACATGCAAGACAAACTCAACGCTCGCTTGATGGGTGTTGCCCCCACTGGAAATGGCCGGCGTGAATCTTATGCGCATTTGCCTATGCCACGTATGACCAATACCTATATGTTAGGCGGTGAGTTTGCACCAGAAGCCATCATTGCCTCTATAGACAAGGGCATTTATGCACCTAACTTTGGCGGTGGTCAGGTTGATATCACCTCAGGCAAATTTGTATTTTCTACATCCGAAGCCTATTTAATCGAAAAAGGTAAAATAACCACCCCAATCAAAGGCGCGACCTTAATAGGCAATGGCCCAGAAGCCATGCAAAAAATTTCTATGATAGGTAATGACTTAGCCTTAGATAAAGGCGTAGGTGTGTGCGGTAAGGACGGGCAAAGTTTGCCCGTAGGTGTGGGTCAACCCACCCTTAAAGTAGACGAACTAACGGTAGGTGGAACGGCTTAATTAAGCGTTACTTGAAAAACAACTGTTGATGCAACCCCCGAAGGCGATGTGATAGCGGCAGTAATAGTGGCGTCTACTGGCGTGTCAACGTCATTGGTTAAAGTAAAACTAGTTTCTCTCGCTCCCGCTCTATTGGTGCTGGGCATAACTGCATTTGTTTGCCCGGCTAAGCTGCCCGCACTAGATGAAATAACAATTGTTGAGCCACTGGCTATTGGCTGAACAGCCGTGTCAGAAAACCGCAACCTGAAACTTAAGCTATTGCCACTGGCAATACTTAAACTTGGCTGACTAGCCGTTTGATAGTTACTAAAGTTTATATTATTACTGGTATCTACAATGTCCATCAATGCGCTAGAGCCAGACATAACCAAAACTAAAGCCTTACGTACATGTAAACTAGTTAGAGCTTCGTCACCGCAAGCATTCCCAGGGATACATTGGGGTCCATTAAAAAAACTGTCAGGGCCATTAAAAACGCCATCATCGTTAAAATCCAAGAAAATTTCGGCAGCATTTCTGATGTTATCTTCGTTATCATCACGCCACGCTTCAGAGTGATCAACAAATCCGGTCACACCGTAAGCACTGACACTGAAACCACTATCAGTATTATCAAGAATAGGGCCACCATCTGAATCTTCATAACTATTATTACCGTTTTCATCAAATAACGTTTCATGACCTATGGCGGTAGCTAAAATTGTGACTCGATGATCGGCAGTACGCGGATTGGCACTGGTCCACTCTACACCGCAGTTACCATTCAAAGTTACACAGCTAGATGTTATCGAGCCACCTTCGGTAGTAAAGTTCACAGACGTACCATCTGGAACAGGATTATTAAAAGTATCAGCAAGACGGGCAATCAAGTTTACAGTTTGGCCACTAATACTATCTGCTTCAGGATTTAAGTCACTGGCAGAAAGAGTAAAACTATTTTGATCAGGGAGCCCGGTACTCACTGATAATAAATTTGATTGCGAACTGATAATCGCTCCATCAGCTGTGGTCACTTTGGCTGAGACGCGAACAGAAGTAGGAACAGTGCCCGCATTAACTCGAGTACTTACTTGCCCTTGCGAGTTAGTCACACCGACTAGCGGTGATAAAGTTAGGCCTCCCGTTTGGGTATTCAGACTAAAACTCACTTCCTGTCGCGCCAATGGGTTACCCACTTCACCCGTTACCTGAAATACTAACGTCGACACAGACTCGTTGTTTTGACCACCAGTGCCTTGCAACACAATATTTTGAGGCGTGGCAGCAATAAACTGAACGGCACCTATATCTTCAGCAAGAATACTGAATTCGCGAGATATGGAAACAGTTGTGTTGTTAATAGTCGAAGACGCAACAATAATGTCATTAATGCCAGTACTGCCTGCACAATTAATATCCTCAAAAGTTGCTTGTGCTATGCCGTTTATAGTGTTGACTTGCGCATCTAAACTGGCTTTGCCATCCGTCACACAACTTGAGGTGAAGTTAATGTGGGTCTGTGTCAAAATTCGTTGACCATTTTGATCGACTATACCCACAGACAGACCAAATGTTCCACCGGCACTGACCTGTACATGACCAGAACTGTCTTGCGAAGATGCGCCAATCTCACCCGCAACAAAAATGTTATCTTGGGTAAAAGAGCCTAAGCGAATGACTTGCGCATCCACTATATCGGCAGATTGAATTTCAACATTGATGGCATCAAGTATCTGCACATCATTAATTTGAGTTTGAGCACTGACCACCAAAGCACCAAGATCCGTTTCTAGAGCTGACAATGTGACCTGAGCAATGCCCATCTTATTGGTTAAAGCTTCACTGGTATTAAGATTTCCTTTACCTGCTGAAAATAATACGATTTCATTTTCGATGGCATTGTCACTATCGTCCAGCAATACTGCTTGCAGTTGCACTGTTTCATCCGTTTGAAAACGATTTACCGGAAGACCATTACTTAACATTAAAATAGCAATACTGGGTTGTAAATCAACCTCAACATCGGCTCTTAAAAACTCGAAATTAACCTCAACTACTGTATCACCAAACGATGCCCTAATTGAAGACGCCCCAACATCACCGCTATCACTTAATAAAGTGATCAGTGCGTTCCCTTGGGCATCTGTCAACTTTGTTGAAACGGATAATTCCCCTAAACCCGTTTCAAAATGAATGATTTCGCCGCTAACTATACTATCATCTTGGGTCAACGTTGCCTGCAAGCAAATAGTCTCGCCTGCAGTAAAGCTTTGGGTTTTAGTATCAATACATTCTTGGTTGAGTATCTGTAGTTGCAGCTTCGACACTACCTCTTCAGTGCCAGCACCTGTACCAAACGGATCATCTCCATTGTCTCCAGATACTCCACCACAACTGGTGAAGCATGCAACAATCAATAAATTGACAAAAAAGTAAGTCGTTTGGCGCATAAAAATCATCCGTTTATAATCTGTTTTAGATATTGGAACAGCTCACGAGAGGCTTTGGGTGGTTTATTTTCAGCTTGCTGTTTATTTGCCTGACGCACATATTGCCGCAATTTTTGCCGGTCGAGCTGGGGATATTCAACAAGAGTCGACTCTATTTTGCTATCACCTTCACTCAAAATGTCGTCCCTGAGCATTTCAGTTCCATGAAAAGCATCATTTAATTTTTTGTGGGCAGATTTAATATTACTCAAGGCATGTTCTATCGCTGCAATATCGGTATTACGCATTATCTTGCCAATCAATTGTAACTGACGGCGATAACCTTCTTTTTTACGTAAAATCCTTCGCGCAAGCATCACCGCATCAAGCAATTCAGGCTCCATTGGGATTTTAGCTAAAGAGGATTGTCCAAGGTGAACCAACGACTCTCCTAATTTTTGCATTGCAACCATTTGGGCTTTAATTTGGGTTTTACTGAGCTGTTCATTATCTTCGTTAACGTCAAACTCATCTTCAACATCTTTGTTTTTTTTCGGGGCGACCATGACTTTATCTTTAGTGATACACTAGCTAAGATTGTAACCCTCAACGCGATAATAAACTACAGTGTAGCCAAATAATGAAGGCCTTATGCAACAACAATTAGCTGAAATACAAAGCATAGTAGAAGACGTTTTAAAATTAGCCAAGGATAAAGGCGCGACTCAGGCTGAAGCTAGCATGTCTAAAGTAGAAGGCATTGCAGTGTCTTCTCGACTCAAAGAAGTGGAAACCGTTGAATTCACGAACGATGGCGGTTTAGGTATCACTGTATACCATGGTAAGAAAAAAGGCAGCGCCTCGACTGCAGATTTATCACCCCAAGCGTTAAAACTCACGGTAGAAAAAGCTATAGAGATAGCCAAACATACTGGTGACGATGAGTGTTCTGGTTTAGCTGATAAAGAACTGATGGCTTATGACTTCCCTGAACTGGATTTATTTCATCCTGTAGAATTAGACACCGAATATGCCATTCAACAGGTGATTGCCGCTGAAACGAGTGCCTTAAATGTCGATCCACGTATTACCAATTCAGATGGTGCTTCCTACAACGCCAACTTAGGCACCAAAGTATATGGTAATAGCCATGGCCTACTCGCAGGATATAACAGTAGTCGTTATAGCATGAGCTGCGTAGTGATTGGTGAACAAAACGGCGAAATGCAACGTGACTATAGCTATGCAGTAGGCCGTGAAGTCGGCATGTTAACAAGCCCAGAACAATTAGGTCTTGAGGCGGCACAATTTACCTTAGGTAGACTAGGCGCTAGAAAAGTGAAGACCTGTAAAGTACCTGTATTGTTTGATCGCGAAATAGCCGCAGGATTATTCGGACATTTTATCAGCGCCATTAGTGGTGGTAATCTGTACCGAGAATCATCTTTCTTGTTAGATAAATTAGGCCAGCAAGTACTACCAAATTGGCTCAATATTACTGAACGCCCACATATCCTAAAGGGATTAGCCAGCTCCCCCTTTGATCATGAAGGCGTGAAGACCCAAGACATGGATGTAGTCACAAACGGATTACTCAATCACTATCTATTAACCAGTTACTCAGCTCGAAAGCTCAAGATGCAAACCACAGGTCATGCAGGTGGTATTCACAATTGGTTTATTCAACATACCGGTGACTCCGATAAAGAAATGCTGGCAAAACTAGGCACAGGTTTGTTAGTCACTGAACTGATGGGTCAAGGTGTCAATATCGTTACCGGTGACTACTCTAGAGGCGCGGCAGGCTTTTGGGTAGAAAATGGTGTTATTCAATATCCGGTTCACGAAATTACCATTGCAGGTAACTTAAGCGACATGTTGAAAAATATTGTGGCCATAGGTGCCGAACAAGAGACCCGCGGCAGTGTGCAAACAGGTTCAGTATTAATTGAAAATATGCAGATAGCCGGTGAATAACGCGTCTAAAGAATAGACGCGAGTGTAAGCGCAATCTGTTATCAAAAAAACGACATGGTATTTACTATAGACTTGATAGTGTGTCGTTTTTTTTAGTCATACCAAAAGTGATGTTAACGTATTTGCTGTGGTAAACACCCCAGCATTACAGCTGCATTTATTGCGAAAGGTCTTCTGGTGCTGATATATAAACCTTCAGCCCTTAGGGATGCAAACTGCTGGAATTGTTGCTGATCTTCAATACCGGTAATGATCACGTCTATGTTTAAACCTTTGGCAATATTGATCAAAGCTCGGCACATTTCATTGCCTTGATTTAACGTCTCATAGCATGCAAAAGACTGGTCGATCTTAATATAGTAAAGTTGTGATTTTTGTTAATTGTCAAGTGATCCCATTTGACGACCACACTGATCAACACCCATTTTTGCACCCACTGAGCGGATTATTTCCGACAGGTTGTGGCATTGTTCAAATGAATGAATGCCGATTCTGGCATTTCAAACAACATCTGCTGAGCATGTTTGGATTGTTGTAAAAACCACCCAAAATACACAGAATAAAACTAAACGAATACATGCGTGTTCCGATCACATTGGTCTAGCGTTTAATGGGCTGGGCGATGAAGTCGTGTATTTTTTTGAGTGAGGGCAGTTTAAAGGACTCTTGATAAAAAAGCCGGTTGAGTCTGCCTAACAAGTTGACTGAGCGACTAGGATCATGAGATTTACGTCTATGAATACTGGCAGCTTGTAAAAACTCCCAAGGTTTTAAATTCCACTGCAACACTTGCTCTGTGGAAATGTGTTGGCCTTGTATACAGCTAAGAATACGCTCTGTTTTACTCTCGTTAGTAGCAATTGACACCTTGTCATAGATATCGCTAGTAGCTGTTCCCAAGGCTTCAATAGCATGATTGATAGCAGACCAGATATGATCGTGATCAGGATGAGCATCTTTTGGGGCGTAATACCCCATCACTTCCCATTCCAGTTCAGCATTACTCACGGCTATCGAACTGCCCATCAAAGGGGAATAAGACAAATCTGGCATAGCACCAATATTATAGGCGTCAACCGACAAGCCTATATTAATAGCAATGTCACCCATACTTTTCTTATTCACATATATGGCTTCAAATGCGGCGCGTTTAACCCCCATCCAACCATATACAACAGGCGTCAGGCTTGCAAAATCCCGCACCTCATCAGGCAAATCCTCAGCATATTTATCAATAAATAACGGCGTGGGGTCAAGTTGAACATGCTCATCAGGGACCCACACTTCGTACTCCTGTCTGTTGTCACCTTTGCCACGACTTTTGATCCCATAAGACAAGTTGCGTGGTCGGCAGATACTGCGATCTTCATCCACTTTATGAAAGAACTCCGAGCGAAAACGTTTAATAAAGGGGGCATCTTGACCCGCAATTGCGGCAGTGGGGTAGCGAAATCCAATATCGCTGTTATTCACAATATAAAAACCGGGGATGTCTCGCTGTAAAATATACTTTACCCCCGTAAAAGACTGATAGTTTTGCACTATTAGACTTCTCTCTGGCTCAATGGTCAGTCTGCGGCCATCAGCAGTGACAAATTTCGGGGTTGTGTGATAGACATAATCGTTGAGCCCAATACTTTGCGCATACGCGTGTCTGGCCATTGCCAGTTCACTAAAAAGCGTATCGTGGTCGCGAATATGTTTTAAAAGTGGTCTGTGCTTAACCATAAATGTCTATTTGTAGTATTGCGTGTGATTGGTTGCTGATTATTTATATAAGGTTGCACAAAGAATGGCAAGTAATACCAATCCGTATAAAGACCCTTAAACCATAAAAAAAGTCGGGTTCAACCCGACTTAGATAAAAGATACTAACACTCTAAACGTTAGCTAGCTTTGATATGGAATACGCCAACATCAGCTTGTGTGACTTCTACCTGAGTGCCTGCTACCAAATGTTCCTTGGCCTTTAGCTTCCAGTTTATCCCTGAATAATGATATTCAGGGATCAAGTCAGGTGCCACATCTTCGACTAATGTAAAATGGTGACCGACCAAATCGCCTTTTGCGACTGTCGTGTCCACCTGAGTTTGCATGTTTTTTAAAGGCTTCCATAACAAAACAGCCGATAACCCAGTGAGCACGCCTGTGCTCAGCATGGCCGACAACCACGTATCCGGAATAATACCCACATACAATAAACCGGCGGTGACCAATGCAGCACAGCCTACAAAAGTGAGTACAAATGTTGAAAAACCCAACACTGCCGCTTCAATCACTAACAAAAGAATGCCAAGAATGAGCAAACTTTCAGCTAAATTATTGAATGCCCAGTCCATACACTACCCCTTATTCAACTGATTAATAATGGTCATCGCTTGGGCAACGACGCTCGCGGCCTCAGTACTGCTATCAGGCAACAACACCACAGAGGACTCTTTAGCAATAGCATGTTTGGCTTCAATGGCCTTTGTGGCTAAATCCAATTGAATGGCTTTTTGTCCTTCAGGAGTGGCAGCGGCTTCACCTACTTGTCTAAGCGCTTCTGCCTGTGCAGTAGCGACTGCCACTATCGCTTTGGCTTCACCTTCTGCACGTAATACTTGCTCTTCTTTATCGGCTTCAGCGGCTAAGACGACCGAGGCTTTCTGACCTTCGGCGCGATTAATGGCGGCCTGTCTGTCACCTTCAGACTCTAAAATTTGTGCCCGTTTGACTCGTTCGGCCTTCATTTGCGCTTCCATCGCTTCCATAACAGATTGAGGCGGCACTATATCTTTGATTTCATAACGAAGTACTTGAATACCCCAAGGACCCGCAGCATCATTGATCGCCGTAACGATATTGATGTTTAGCACGTCTCTTTCTTCAAAGGTTTTATCGAGTTCCATTTTGCCTAATTCAGAACGCATAGTAGTTTGCGCTAACTGAGTGACGGCAAACTCGTAATCGTCTATACCATAGGTGGCCTTATAAGGGTCAAGCACTCGAAAATACAAAACGCCATCTACTGACAGAGAGATATTGTCTTTGGTAATGGCACTTTGTTCAGGCACATCTACGGCCTTCTCTTTCAACGAGCGATCCGCAGAAATACGATCAATAAAGGGTACAATAAAATTTAACCCAGCTTCTTTCGTTGACTGATATTTACCAAATCGTTCTATCACATAGGCGCGGTTTTGTGGAACAAATTTAATTGAGGTTTTAAGTAACACCACCACAAAGACTAAAACTAGAGTTTGTGCGGTCAAAATATAATCGAGTAATAATTCCATAGCTATCTTCCTTTTTCAACACGGCGGTACTTACCGTTACTAATGATGTATGGCCAATTTGTAACTAATTCAAGTTATTAGTCAAGCGTGTTGGAGGGCTTTTAACAAACCTTCTAGGGTGAGTTAATCTATGATAATTTAATTTACAAAGTATTAACTAACTCTTTTTGCAGGGTTTCAATGTCATTTAGTAATTGATTAACCGTAGTATTATTTAAACCATTGTAAATACCACGAATATGCCGATTACTGTCTACCAGTACTAGGTTTTCCGTATTTAGAAAGTCTTGCTCTTCAACAAACTTACCCAGATCTTCATTAGCAAAGTAAGACTCTCAAGAGATGGTGTTATATCTTTGCGTTTGCCGGTAACTAAGTGCCACTTGCCGCTCACTACCTCATTGTCTTGAGCATAAGCCTGTAGCACATCAACCGTGTCGTTGCCGGGGCGAATGAGGTAAGAAATGTTCGTGACCTTATCGTTGTCGATGAATTGGTCCTGCACCTTGGATAACTGGGAGCGCATTTTTGGGTAAATACCGGGGCAAGTCGTAAAGAAAAAACTGGCCACGTAAATCTTGTCTTTAAAGGTTTTTTGGGTGACTTGCTTACTTTGCTGATCCATAAAATTAAAGTCCGAAATTTTATGAAAGCGAGCCAATTCAAGGCTGTTTGCACTAAGCCAGTTGGGCGTAAAAGCAGCACAGTCATAATAAGGCAGCTCACTGACTTTTCCACTAGCGCTGTATACCACAGAACCAAGGGCAACTAGCGTTGCAGCAATTAAAAATCGACTAACCGTTAATTAAATCTTTTCATCTTTTCATCTTTTCATCTTTTCATCCAAAACACATATTTGAGCGTTTGAGGCCAAAAACACTGCCATTTACATATTCGTAAGTGGACTGAAAGCTGAGTAAACCATTACCAAACCACTTTTTAAGTAAACATTGACTCATGTGAGGTGAAACGCTGTACCCAATTTGACTTCAGCCTCTAATTTACTGCTTTTGACTGCCTCCTCACTCTCATTTTGATTTAGGCTCAAGATCCTTCGCCAACTTAGTCAAAGGGTGCTATTAACCTTCAATAATTAACGTGTCTTCGTTAAGCTTCGCAGAGTCTGGAAAATGAAATTTTCAGACAACCCGCTAAAAGTGAGCTAGGCATACCCGCCTCTCGCTAGCGTCAATTTTGGCTAAGGGTCACAATATTTTACCGTTTGTTCGCCCACTTATTAATAAGTGGCCCATATTGTTGGCTTACCCGCAGCAATGCGGAACAATATAAATAAACAAAGACGATAGATATCACTTAATTAATTAACAAATGAATAGTTAATTTTTTGTAAAAATTGACCTAGTACACTGGTAAGTTTACAATTCGAGCTTATGGTTTATTACCTAAAATAAATCGGTTTGAACCTCTAAATGCACACTAGAAACTACTGAGCTAGAAGTCATCTATGTTTAAGTTGAAAAACGCTTGCAGCATTGGCTTTAACGCCTCTTCTAGCTATGAATTTAGCATCAGCTGAAGACATTAAACAGGCTTTTTCGATCCAGAATATGAAAACTATTCTTACCAGCTTGGATAGATAATAACAACAACGTTTGGGGATGCATATGCGCAAAGTTTTATATATTTTAGGGCAACTCTCGGATACCGATGTCGATTGGTTAGCCCGAACCGGCAAACGCACCAAGTGCGTTGCGGGTACCACGTTGATCAGCTCAGGCGTCACTCTCAGCCAGGTTTTTTTTGTGCTCGATGGCGAACTTTCCATTCAATCGAGTAAGGGCTTCGAGTTGGCCAGGGTCGGCTCAGGTGAAATTCTCGGTGAGATGTCGCTGGTCGATTCACGCCCGCCGTCTGCCAGTGTGGTGGTCTTGCAAGATGCTTTTGTCCTGTCGCTAGACAAGGTGATGCTGCAGGAAAAGCTCGATATTGATACCGGCTTCGCCTCACGTTTTTACCGCGCCATTGCGATATTCTTGTCTGAACGCATGCGTAGCACCATCGGTCGTATGGGCTATGGCGATGACAACGAGGCAACAAGCGACGAAGCTCCCGATGAAGATGAACTCGACAGCAATGTGCTGGACAACGTCCACCTTGCAGGGGCGCGGTTTGAACGCCTATTAAATAAGTTAATGGGTTGAAACGCTTTCGTCTGCGCCACAAGCCAAAACGTCCCTTGACGGTTTCGTCAATCGCGTGGGGGCGACCTTTAACACTTTGGCTGTATGCCGGGTTTTCCATAATACTTGGCGTTCCTGTACACGCGCAGGATAAGGTGCAAACCGGCCTGACGTTGGAGCAAGCGCTCACAACGGCGTTGGCAGGTAACACCGACATCCTGCTGTCTCGTGCGCAGGCCGACTTTGCGCAAGGTGTGACGCAGCAGAATGAGGGTCTGTTTGATCTTACGCTACATGCCCAGGGTGGCAAAACACACAGTGTGCGCCCCTTACGTCAAGACGAACGCGCAAGCTACTTGCTCGGTGGCTCTGAGCTGCGTGATCAGTTGACAGATACCACCATTGCCCAGGTTGGTGCCTCGAAGTTGTTTGCTCACGGCATACAAACCAATCTGATCGCCAGTTACAGCAGTATCAAAGACAATACTTTGCTTAGCAGTGGCACGCCGCGGCAGGACTTCGGCGCGCTGACATTCCAGCTCACAGTACCGCTTTTACGCAATGCCGGCGACGTCAGCAGTTCCCGCTTACGTGCAGCGGAAATCCTTGCCACAGCCGCCCGCAGCGAGCTTGAATTCGCCATCGCGCAGACTCTACTGTCCAGCACACTGAACTATTGGGACTATTTAGGTAAGGCCCAACGATTAATCATCAGTCGGGCCAGTGAACAACGTAGTGAAGTGCTACTCGAAGAGATCCGTAAATTGATCGACGCAAACGAGTTGCCAAAATCCGAGATCAATCTGGCGCAAGCCACCCTCAATGATCGCCGTTCGGTACGTATCGATGCCGAACAGGTGTTACTGGAGTCCCGCCGCACGCTAGGTCGCGCACTCGGCTTAAACGCGCAAACGAGCATGGCTATTGACGAACTGGCCGATGAATTTCCGCGATATGCGGGCATCCCCATCAATACCGTCGCTGAGTCTGCGGTTATGATCACAAAAGCATTGCAGACACGCAGCGATCTTGAGGCGCTGCGCCAGCGCAAGGCCGCCGCAAAGATCCTCCTTGGGGCGGCGCGCAAAAACCGACAACCGCAGTTAGATTTGGTGCTTGGCGCAACCAAATCAGGCCTGCGCGAGGGCGGGTCAATCAACTCTGGCGCAACAGCCTTTGCCCAAAGCCAGGGAACGGGGTTCAGCGTCAAGCTGCTTTTTCAGATGCCGATTGGCAACAACAGCGCGCGCGGGTTATATCGACAACAAATGGCTGAGCTTGATATCCAGCGTATAAAAATCAACGAACTCAATCAAACCATCAGCAACAATATCGAGATTACCGCCTACGCTGTGCTCGGCGCCTCACAACGATTAAGCGCAACGGACGCCGCGACCAAGACCTATGCCATCAGCCTAGAAAACGAGCGCACCAAACGCCGCCTAAACATGGCAACACTGATTGACACCTTGAACATTGAAGAACGCTACAACAATGCTTTGTTGGCATCGGTGCAGGCTCATCAGGCTTACGCTAATGCCATCGCCCAATTTCGATTTGAAACCGGCAGCCTGTTGACGCGCAAAGGCGACACCTACCATGCCAACGTTGGCGGACTTTTGACCCCGCAGCTACATTGAAATTTCACATAAACCCGCGCCTGTTTTTGGTGCGTCACGCAGAGTACACCCTATGAGCCAGCCTCAAGTTAAGAATAAATTGTTTCGTAAAGTTGCGCTCGACCGGCTGACGTCCCCTGAACAACTGGACACCATGGTGCAGATCGTGACTCTGAAAAGCTGGTTGATGGTTGCACCTCTGTTGGCGCTAGTGTTGTTGGCGGTGCTGTGGGGGATCTTTGGTTCTATCGCCACCAAGGTCAACGGCAATACGTTACTGATGCAGCGCGGCGGATTGTCCGACATCACCAGCGGCTCTACTGGACGTATTACATCGATGAATATCAATGTTGGCGATACAGTGGACGTTGGGCAAATAGTGGCAATACTGGCGCAGCCTGAACTGGTAGCCAATATCCAATCTATAGAAGACCGACTTGCCGAGTTGCAGCGTCAGGACAAAGAATTAAACAGTCAGATTAGCCGTTCCAAGACACTGGCAGATGCCTTGCTGGTGCAACAGCGGGCGGCGGTCGTCGGTCAGATCAGTGCCGCCAAAAACCGCGCCCAAGTATTACGAAAACGTATTATTAGCCAGCGCTCGTTGCTAGAGCAGGGCTTAATCACCGACCGAACCCTGCTCGATTCGCAGAATGAGCTGGCGTCGGCACAACTGGAAATTGAAAACGCCAAATCCCAATTACAGCAGGTTTCCTTACGCCGCGCTGAAGACGACAAACGGGGTATGCAGGAACTCAACGTTATTGTGAACCAGATCAGCGAAACACGTCTCACTCTGGATGGGCTGAATGTCAGTTTGCAGCAATCCTCCCAGATCAAGTCCAGCTATGCCGGACGCGTGATAGAGATCAAGGCCAGTTCAGGCGCGCTGGTCATCCAGGGTGCCGCCATTGCCACCGTGGAGCCAGCAATCAGTGACAACTCAGAAATTGAAGCTGTGATTTATATTCGCGCCGCCGAAGGTAAGAAAATCAAAGCCGGCATGGAGGCGCAGATCGTGCCTTCAACTGTCACACGCGAAGAATACGGCTTTATGATCGCCCAGGTCAGTTATGTTTCCGAATATGCCTCTACCGAGGACTCGATGCTGGCGATTCTACAAAACCGGCAGATGGTGCAGGAGTTGTCCGGAGGCGAGGTGACGATCGAGATCCGCGCTAGATTGTTGCCGGGCGACACGACCAGCGGATTCAAGTGGTCGAGCGAAAAGGGGCCGGATTTCAAGGTCGATGCTGGCACACTGGGCAGTGCTGAAATAGTCGTGCATAAACAAGCGCCCATCACCCTGGTGGTTCCGTTTTTGAAGAAAATCATGGTGACAAATTGAATCATTACACTCTGTATATCCACGGTCCGCGCCGTCTTAATAGATCAGGATCAGCATGACTAATACACCGGCTACGCCTGTAGTAAAAGACCGCAAACTCAATACGCCCGCTATCTTGCAAATGGAAGCAACGGAATGCGGCGCGGCTTCCCTGCGCATTATTCTGGGTTATTACAAACGTTGGGTGCCGCTGGAAGAACTGCGAGTTGCCTGCGGTGTTTCGCGGGATGGTTCAAAGGCGTCAAACGTACTGCGCGCAGCGCGTACCTATGGCATGATCGCTAAGGGTTTCAAAAAAGAGCCTGCCGGTCTGCGGGCCATGAAGCTACCTTTTATTATCTTCTGGAACTTCAATCATTTTCTGGTGGTGGAAGGTTTTGTCGGCAACAAGGTTCACCTCAGTGATCCTGCTCGCGGCAAGCACTGGGTTACTATCGAAGAATTTAATGAATCCTTTACCGGTGTGGTGCTGACGATTGAGCCGGGGCCTGACTTTCAGCCTGGGGGTGAAGGTCCCAGCGTCTTACGTGCGCTGCGAAGCCGCTTTGTCGGTGCCAAAAATGCCATTGCCCTGCTGCTGGTGTGTGGCCTGGCTCTGGTGATCCCGGGCATGGTGGTCCCCGCGTTTGCGCGCATCTTCATCGACGAGGTGCTGATCGGTTCTCGTGAGAGTTGGGTGATGCCGCTGCTGATTGGCATGGCCTTGACCGCCTTGCTGCGCGCCGTGCTGACCTGGACTCAGCAGTATTACTTGCTACGCGTGGAAACAAAGATGGCGCTGGCCACTTCTGCTAAGTTTTTCTGGCATGTGTTGCGCCTGCCCGTCGAGTTTTACACTCACCGTTCGCCTGGTGAGATAAGTGGCCGCGTGCGCATTAATGATCTGGTGGCCAATATCCTCACCGAGGACCTGACCAATTCCCTGCTAAGCATCGTTACGGCAATTTTCTTCGGCGTGCTTATGACCTTTTACGACTGGCGTCTGGCCCTGATCGCCTTTGTTACCGTCGCTCTCAATCTTGCTGCGCTGCAATATGTTGCCACCAAAAACAAAGAACTCAGCCAGCGTTTGGCGATGGATAGAGGAAAACTTGGCGGCGTCGCGATGTCTGGTTTGCTGATGATGGAAACCATCAAGTCCTCGGGTGGCGAAGCCGGCTTTTTCACTAACTGGTCCGGGCATCAGGCCAAGTTTCTCAATGCCCTACAAGAAACCTCACGTATCGCGATGAATCTGTCGTTGCTGCCCACCCTGTTGAACGCGGTCAGCAGTACCCTGATCCTTGGACTTGGTGCAATGCGAGTAATGGATGGCGCGATGACCATGGGTACCTTGGTAGCGTTTCAAAGTCTGGTGGCCAGTTTCATGACACCGGCCAACCAATTGCTTGGGCTATCGTCAAAATTACAACAAGCCCAGGGCAATATGGACCGCCTCGATGATGTATTAAAATACCCTCTCGACCCTTTGGTGAACGAAGACAGTGTTGAAGCACAGGCCGCACCGCTGGAAAAATTGCAGGGCGAGATTGCATTTATAAACGTCAGCTTCGGTTATAGCCGTGCCGAGAAACCCTTACTGGAAAATTTCAGCATGAAAATCTCTCCAGGGCAGCGCATTGCGTTGGTAGGCCCTTCCGGCTGCGGTAAATCCACTGTAGCCAAACTGCTCATGGGACTGTATCAGCCCTGGGAGGGCGAGATTCTGTTCGATGGCAAGCCCCGTGAAGCTTACACCCGCTACGCCATCATCAACTCAATGGCGATGGTGGATCAGAATATCATGCTGTTTACCGGCACGGTGCGCGACAACATCACTATGTGGGACAGTACGGTGGCCGAGCCGACCCTGATGCGCGCGGCGCAGGACGCCTGCATCCATGAGATTATTTTGCAGCGGTCAGGTGGCTATGACTCGGGCATTGCGGAAGGCGGTAGCAATTTTTCTGGTGGCCAGAAGCAGCGCATCGAGATCGCCCGGGCCCTGGTTAACAACCCGCGCATCCTTGTGCTGGATGAGGCGACCAGCGCACTCGATTCACTGACAGAACAGCAGTTCGACGACAATTTGCGCCGCCGTGGTTGTTCTTCGGTGGTGGTGGCCCATCGATTGTCGACCATACGTGACGCCGATGAGATCATCGTACTACGGGCCGGACGAGCCGTTCAACGAGGCACCCACGACGACATGATCCGCGAAGAGGGCAGCCTTTATCACCAACTCATGTCCATCGAGACACACTGATGCAGACTTTACACAACCAGCTATTACAGCTAGGCGAAGAACAGTTCATCGGCGCCAACGCGCCCTTAATTTTGCATGACCCGGACCAGGTATGGTGGATAGTCCAAGGTACAGTTGATGTGTTCGCCGTGGCTCAGGGCCAGATAACACAAGCACCTGACAGGGGTGAGGACGATGCGGACACCGGGGGATATAGATCGGGACCCCGTGAACATCTTTATCGGATCGAGCACGGCCACCTATTTTTTGGCATCGACCATGGCCAGTTAGATCCTGGATGGGCCTTGATCGGCGCCGCCATGGCAGGCACCCGGGTGCGGTCGTTTTCATGGCGGGCTTTGCTCTCGCTAGCAGCTGATGAGCTTTTGCAGGGCGAGCTAGCTGAGCTCATCTCGAGCTGGGTTGCCACCACGAATCATGGGGCACCAACAGAGATACAACCCAAGGAATATGTCTCGTTCAGTCCAGACCAGAGCGTTCAGGTCCACGTCCCTGTCGGGAGCGCATTTTTCCCTACCGAGCACGTGGCTTATGTGCGCCTGCTCGAAGGTGAGGCCCACTTCTTGTCGGGCGAAAGCTTAACTATCGAGCCGAGCACCGCACTGCTGCCATTGTACGATGAGGCATGGTGTCTTGCGACCCGGGATTGCATGGTGCAAACGATCTCACCGGTGGAGGCGTTGCGCGAGCCTGATTACTGGGACGGTTTGCGTCACTATCACCACTTGCTCACCAGCTTCTCGCTGGAACAATTTAACGCGACCGCCAAACATGAATCGCAACGGATGCGACTGAAGTCAGCACTGGCGACCGAGCAGATGCAAAGCGGGCTGGCGAGCATTGTTAGCACCTTGAATCTTGGCCAGGCTCCACAGTTTGCCGACATCTCAAGCGATCCCTTGCTGGGTGCCTGCCAGCTAATCGGCCAGCGCATGCAAACCCAATTTGTGGCACCTCCCAGTAGCGGCCTAAGCAAAACCAACCCGGTGGAAGAGATTGCTGATGCGGCACGGGTGCGCTTTCGCCAGGTTGCACTGCGCGGCGAATGGTGGCTGGCAGACGGTGGCGACATGTTGGCACGCCACCAGGAAAGCCAACTACCGTTGGCGCTGCTACGCGTGGATGGCGGCTATGAACTGCATGACCCGGTCAACAAAACTGTTAGCGTGGTAGACGAGGCGCTGGCAGGGCAGTTGGCACCGTTCGCCACCGCGTTTTTTCGCTCATTGCCATCGAAAAAACTGCAGCTCAAAGACTTGCTGCAGTTCATCGTCAGCGGTATGGGCCCGGACGCCCTGCGGTTGCTGGCGATGGGCACGGCCATCGGCCTGCTGGGTCTCTTTACGCCGCTGGTTACCGGTTATATTTTTGACGCTCTAATCCCATCCTCAGACCGAACCCAGGTGGTACAATTGATGGGAGCGTTGTTGGCCGTGGCAATCGCCACCACCATGTTTACCATGTCCCGTTCGATGGCGTCACTGCGCCTGGAAACCCGAGCCGACTCCGGCCTGCAGGCCGCAATCTGGGACCGGGCGCTGAATCTGCCGATGACCTTCTTTAAGCAATTTTCCTCAGGCGATCTGGCCTCTCGTATGGGTGCGATAAACGTTATTCGGGAGGCAATTTCCGGTACCACCTTGGGCTCCATACTGGCGGGGCTATTTTCTCTGTTCAATATTGGCCTGCTGTATCATTTCAGCTCTGAGCTCGCCAGCCTGGCACTACTGCTGATATTGGGTGCAGCAGTACTTACTTTTGTTCTCGGTTATTTCACCCTGCGCTATGAGCGCCGCATGACTGAAATATCAGGCGTGCTGTCGGGTATTGTGCTGGAGTATTTGCGCGGTGTTACCAAACTGCGTGTTACGGGTTCCGAAGCCCGGGCTTTTGCCAACTGGGCACGGGAATTCAGCCGCATGAAAAAACTTGCGTTTAGTGCCGGCCATGTGCAAAACATCAACGATGTTTTCCTCTCTGTGTATGGCGTGATCACGGACATACTGCTTTTTGGGGCCATCGGGTTTTTTCTGGTCAAATCTTCAGGCAGCACCTTTGGGGCCGAGCAGTCCATACAGGCGCTGACGACCGGTCAGTTCATTGCATTTTACGGCGCGTTCGGTGCAGTGATGGGGGCGGTCACCGGGCTCAGTAATACCGCACTGAGTCTGCTTAATCTCATTCCCGTGTATGAGCGGGCACGGCCCATTTTGGAAGCATTGCCAGAAATCGATGAGGCCAAAGCTCACCCCGGTGCATTGCAGGGGCAGTTGGATGTGGTGAATGCCGAGTTTCGTTATGACGAAGACGGTCCGCTGATCCTGAACAAGGTGTCGTTTTCGATTCGTCCCGGTGGTTTTGTTGCGGTAGTGGGTTCCTCAGGATCGGGCAAGTCGACGTTGCTGCGCTGTTTGCTGGGATTTGAAGAATTATCCTCTGGTGGCATCTTCTTCGATAATCAGAACCTGAAGGACGTGGATTTGCGCGCCATCCGCCGCCAGATGGGGGTGGTACTGCAACACAGCCAGTTAATGCCGGGTGATATTTTTACCAATATCGTTGGCACCAGTATGCTCAATATCGATGATGCCTGGGAGGCCGCACGATTCTGCGGACTCGAAGAAGACATCAATGCGATGCCCATGGGTATGCATACCGTGCTTTCTGAAGGCGGCGGCACCCTGTCTGGCGGCCAGCGTCAGCGCATTCTGATCGCCCGGGCTATTGTACATCGGCCCCGTATTATCTTCTTCGATGAAGCCACCAGTGCCCTTGATAACCGCACCCAGGAAATTGTTACCCAGAGCCTAAACATGCTGCGCGCCACCCGTATCGTCATCGCTCACCGCCTGACAACAGTGATGAATGCGGATCAGATTATCGTGATGGACAAGGGCCAGGTCGTGCAGATTGGCGACTATCAGACACTCATTGAAATGCCTGGCATTTTTCAGGATTTAGCCCGACGCCAGACATTGTGATCACTCCTGGTCGGGTCGGCACCACCAAAATCTTTTCACCTTAATTGCGCGGGTGAAAATAATTTTATAATGCGCCACTTAAACAGTAGGAAGTTACCATGAGCGAAGAACTAAAAAAGCAAGATACCCCAATCACTGCACCGGTCGAGCAGAAAGTCGTTGCTGTCGAGCCTGAAGAGTTGTCTGAGGATGATTTGGAAGTGGTAGCGGGTGGTGGCGGGCGGTCTAGGAGTGCTGGATAAGGTAAGCCTAGTCGAGTAGCACAGCAGAATGAAGATTGGTGTGTCGGAAGTAAAAGTGGCTTTATATTTGCCTTTCGACACGTAAATACTTATTTGTTTTCAGGGTTTGGCCCGACGCCGGATGCTGTGACCGCTCAGAAAACAGGATACCTTTTTCACCTTCACGGCGCGGGTAAGATTATTTTACTTAGCGCAGCCTAAAAAATAAGGATTGACCATGAGCGAAGAGCACAGCAAGCAAGAAATCCCGACCACTGAAACGTTCGAGAATAAAATCATTGTACTCGGCGGTGATGAGTTGCCTGAGGACGAATTGAAAGGTATGGCGGGTACAAGCCTGGACGTAGCTAAAGACGATGTGAAACAGCAGGGCCCGATAAAGTTGAGCCGCGAGGATAGCAACGTAATACTTAGGCTTTTTAATGTTCTAAGTAAAATGGGCTACATAGAAGAAGCATTGTCGCTAATTGATATGCTTGTAGTCGACTCTCCTGCTAACGCCAAGTACTTTAGACAAAGAGCGGACATCTATCGCGTTCAGGGTCGATTGTTGGATTCAATCGCCGATGCGAAAAAAGCCATCCGTTTATTGTTGGCAGATATAAATCAGCAAATGGGAACTTTTCAGTTTGATAAAGCGCCTCCCCATATGATGGTTGAGAGTGCGGCAATTGCGCTTTTAGATCTTAAAATATTCTTAGATAAACATGCCGTTCCCTTTTTCTTAACAGATGGAACCTTACTGGGCTTACATCGTGATGGGGAGTTATTATCCTATGATCATGACATTGACATTGGGGTACCTTGGCATATACCAAGACAGGAATTAGTCGATCTGATTTTCCAATCCGAGAATTTTGACATTCCTGAAGATCAGTTGGCTCGTTCTGAATTTGACTGGAATTTTTCTGTTCTACATAAGAACCACGGCATCGCCATAGATTTTTTCTTTTTTAAACCAGAAGGTGAATTTTTGGACTGTGGATTACACCACTTGCCTACTCCCATGATTTGGCGCTTTACAGCCTTTAGCACTAAATTGATTCAATACCGTGGGAATGATTACGGCGTACCGGAAAATCCTGAACAATATTTGGCGGAAATTTATGGACCGAGTTGGAAAGTGCCAGATCCGTATTTTGATTCATTAGTTGCTGGGCATAATCTAACGCCGGAATCCAAATTCATTTCTTTGTGTTATGCCTATACCAGACTTTATGGCCTGGTTAGTAAAGCACGCTGGAAGTGGGCATTAGACTATTGTGAGCAAATTTTCAGGTATGAAAAGGAGTCATGGTTAGTGGAACTTGCCAACTGGCTTCAAGTGAAAATCAATGAAGGTCAATGAAGGTCAATAACCTACCACGGGTGAAAATAGAATTGGGCAAGGCTCAGTCAGTCTATGCATCAGCTGGCTTTGCTGTTAAGAACATGAACACCAGCATATTGCCATAAAGCCTTACTCTGGGGCATATAACACTTATAAAACCTCTCATTCGTCTATTCCCGCCATGACTGGGTTGGCGAGACCTAGTTTGTGATACCTCTGTCAAACATCTCATAAGAGCGCCGATGCTCCGCATCGTGTGATCAAAAATCATCACGCTCAGCTCAGATATGCTCCAGACCGCGGTATTTTTGATGTGTGCAGATAGCCTAAAAAATAGGCATACCCAATGCCCGGGCTGCTATGCCAACCTACCTTCTCGACAGGCTATGATTAGGGCTGTCGTGCTGCGAACAATCAATAAGGCTCCACGCTCTTACGCTGTGTGTAATACCAATCACCATAAGTAATCGCCCACACAGGAAGTACTTATGGCGATTGGAATAAGTAGAATAAAACGGTATTTTACATGCCTATGGATTGTTCAGGGTCGGGCATGTTATCCGCAGTCACAGGCATGTGGGAAATAAGCTACATTGGCAACTGAATATCAGTTTTAACGAAGATAGTTTAGACTCAGAAGCGGTCACAGGTTATAGAACATCGCGTTGATGAACAAACAGGGTTTGAATCTGTTCAAAAATGAGAACAGTAACAAAGTAGGTGTGAAGAGCGAACGACTCAAAGCGGGGTGGGATAACGACTAAATTATGAAAATACTCAGTATTGGGTGTTTAACTGTATGATTTAGAATCGTTTGCTGTGCGCGCATCTAATTAATATCAACGAAGGGTCGACTATGGTATGTTACTGAAAAAATACAAAGATAAATTTCTCCTCAAGGACATATAAAGAGGTCAATATGGGAAAGTACGTTTTAAATTACCTAGACTGAGTTACAAATAATCAGTAAAGTAAATTTTACGTTCAACCGGCACCTAATCAACCCGGACTCGGTTACACGAAAAACAGGGTTGTTACCATAAACATAAGAGTAGACATCATGAAATCTGAACAACAAGATACTGTTATAGCCAAGCTAGTCAGCAAATGTTTGGCCGACGAAACCTTCAAACAGCAGCTCATAACGGACCCTGTCGCCACCTTAGCGGCTGCCGGTTTTCCAGATCCAGCCAACATACAGGCCAGCACAGAATTCAAAAACGCAATTATCGCACTGACCCACAGCATAACCGGTGAAGGCGAACTCTGTGATCTCACATTGGATGCCGTCGCGGGGGGGGGCAGCGGAGGGATGCAGGGTTGAACATTCAACATCTTTCGCCTTAGATTCGCCCTAACGGGCTGTATAGTTTAAGTGCTTTGTCTTTGTGCAAGGAATAGGCTATCTATTTCCTTGGCTCAGACAAAAGCAGTATATCGGCCCTTATATTAAGCAAGTTCATCGCAGTGAACTGGCCAATTGCAAGACATAAATTAAAAAAACTCCGACTAGCGATGAGTCAGAGATGGTTCGTATCAATTAAGCGGTACCATTGGGCTGGATGACACGCTGATTAGTGGCAAAAAAAAGGCAAACGAGGTCGCGGTGCAAAGGTTAAAAGTGCGTGCTGATAGCTTGAAAAGCCTTGATAAGAAAGCCGGATTTATCGCTATACAAGCGGTCAGTAGTGCTTGCTACTTAAGCGCAGATAAGTTTGTAGAAAAGCACTTAAAGGGAGGTGAAAATGCATTCAGTTCCCCTTCCAGCTTTGAATGTTATTGACCAAATACGGCAATATAAACTTAAGGAGACAATTCCTGACACAGCGGGATCCCGACTGATCAGATAGAGTGAAATACGCATTGTTAGAGTATCAGAGCCGTAAACCGCTTAAAATACAAAACCGTTACTTCCCAGACATAAAGAAGACCCCCTACCAAAACCCGCTGCTAAAATGATTGTTTTCATACATTTCATACATTCCCCTCATCCACCGGCGACATGATGACAGAAAATCGATACGAAGCGTTTGGGTAGAAGTTAAGTTGTGAAACAGATTGATTGATTATTTCACAGTTCAAATCATGTTGACTTGCATAGTCGAGGAAAAAACCACTGGCGTAATACAAGTGGTCGGCATTTTCCTCACTGACACGTCTCGTTGCGCGGTCACTGCTTTGTGTTTTGCGAACGTTGTCGGCCTCACGGATTCGGGCTATATCACTGACGTCGCCGATTAATATCGTCCCACCGGGTTTCAATGCTCTGAGCATTTCGTCCATTACTCTAGTCGCATAATCGTAACTTTCGAAGTAGATAAAAACACTAAAGGAAGTGATGCAATCAAAACTATTCGCCTCGAATGGTATTTCTGAAGCCTGAGATATCTCAAATTCTCCCTCCATGATCCCTTTTAACCTAGCGATAGCATGTGACGAATAATCTATTCCAGACACCGAGCGCACTCGCTTATTCACTTGTTCTAAAAAAGCACCGCACCCGCACCCCACTTCCAAAAAATTATATTCTGGTTGAAGGGAAAGTTTGTCAATAAAATAAGATGCTAGAGTCTGATACTGGGCATAGCTGAGCATGTCATACCCTGCAGCCACATGAAGATCCTTGTGATCATGATAACTTTCATATTTTTTTGACCAGATACTCTCCCACACTTTTTGCCTGCTCATTAAACATCACCTAATTTAGCTTTTGATATTTTGATTAAAAAATTTAACCCCCAAGAACGGATCATACTTGAACTAATAAAAATGGTCTATTGATCGCGAAGTGATATTAGGGTTAACGGGTCTAAATTAACCAATGACGAAAATAATGCTGCGATCATTTGACTGATCATATCGATCGTCGTTTATAATAGTTTTTATGTGTTGTTTTCATAAAAAAAACCAGCATCAGTCAAACCTTTGCTCACCTGCACGACCCTCGAATGAGTCGAACTAAACTCCATACATTGGTGAATATCCTGACCATTAGTCTGTGCGCCATTATCAGTGACTCTGACGACTTTTGCACCATTGAAGAATATGTCAAAGCCAAACAAACGTAGTTCGAAGATTTTTTGGATTTGCCTTATGGTGTGTTACATCGCCTAAATCCTAACGTGTTTTCTCAGGCGTTTACCGATTGGGCTAGCCAGTTAGTCAATCTGAAGAAAAACATGGTGGCGATGGATGACAAGGAACTGCGCAGTAAGCTAGGCAAGGTCCGTAAGTGCCCCTCGTTGCACTTAGTGAATGCTTGGTCGGTGGAACACAACCTGTTTCTTGGACAAATTAAAGTGTCAGTCAAATATAATCAGATCACCGTTATCACCAAGTTACTGGCTCCACTGGATATAGAGGGGGAGACTATGGTATGTTGACTTAAATAAAGAGAAAGATAAATTTCTCCTCAAGGACATATAAAGAGGTCAATATGGGAAATAACGTTTTAAATTACCTAGACTGAGTTACAAATAATCAGTAAAGTAAATTTTACGTTCAACCGGCACCTAATCAACCCAGGCTCGCCTACACGAAAAACAGGGTTGTTACCATAAACATTAGAGTAGACATCATGAAATCTGAACAACAAGATACTGTTATAGCCAAGCTAGTCAGCAAATGTTTGGCCGACGAAACCTTCAAACAGCAGCTCATAACAGACCCTGTCGCCACCTTAGCGGCTGCCGGTTTTCCAGATCCAGCCAACATACAGGCCAGCACAGAATTCAAAAACGCAATTGTCGCACTGACCCACAGCATAACCGGTGAAGGCGAACTCTGTGATCTCACATTGGATGCCGTCGCGGGGGGAGGGCATAACAGCGCTACTGCTTGGTAAATTATGGTTCCAGATGATGAGTTTAGCGTCTGAATAGACTTGTATGCTAGACTCCAATGGTCTGTCATCCTGGCTTCACGTGGTTGTTAGATTGTGTCGACACAATACGTGCTATCGTGCGGTATTGCCAACCGCTAGGAGTATGAGACGGGTATCGACCCACAATGAATTAAGAGTCAACGCGCTAGGGCATTTTTACAGTCTGCACAATTCCACTTGTTTGACGCCAAGTATACCCTCCTTTCCTTACTAAAAAGACCCACTTCAGGGCCGGATATTTCAATTTCATGGGCTATATATCGTCCAACTATCACACTGAAAAGAGCAGATAAGATGAATGCAGTCAAGTTACGGACGGTTGTTTTTTGGTTAGTTCAATGTCCTATCTAAGGTATATGAATCTAGATAAAAAGATCACAGATTGGATATTGGAGAGATCCAACTTTTTTAAACATGTGCATCCGAATGTACTGTCATGCATTGGCTTGCTTATGGATTTCGTTGTACTAAACGCCCTTCTCACACATTCATTGCTTATCACAGGAGTGGGAATGCTTATTCGATACCTGTGTGATTGCCTTGATGGTGCAGTAGCCAGAAAGTACAACAAGGTATCGGATATTGGTGGTTTATTAGATACCGTTGCCGATAACGTGATGATATTCATATTGTCTTTCGGCATATTGCAATTATTGATGGTCGGATCCTACTTATTGATATCCATTGGGTTGACGGCTTTGAATTTAACGTATCTTGCGTTGCACAATTCACTAATACATCACGGCGGTATAAAGGTTCGCGGGAATGCGTTCCACAACCTGTATCGATTTGGTGTGAACAACAACATTCTGTTGTATGGCGCAATTTATATACTAATCGCATTCAACATGACGATGCTGTTGACTCCCTAGGATATCTTGCAAAATTAAAATTTGTGCATGAGACCTAAAAAACATCTGAAAAAAACAAAAAAGCCAATAAATTGCCCCATCTTTAACACCTTGATTGACATGGGTATTGATGACGCGGTTACAGAGACTGGTTTCCCCCGGCGGTTGTGACTTAAATGTACTAGGGTTCACTCACCATGCAAGTACCATAAGCAACGCACAGGATAGGTGCCATGATAAGCGTTGCTAGACGGGATGGCTTATCGCAGGTTCAGGTTCGTTATGTATTTACTGAACGTGACGTATTTAGCGAATGATAATCGTGATAGCTGACATTGATCAGAGTAAATCGAAAAATTTCTATTTAATTGCTCTGTAGCCCTCTATTTTAAGGGGGTGAAATTTAAAGGTTTAGTAAATAGCAAAAAATAAAATTAATTTTTTCCTTATTTACAATACATTTTGAAAATCAGTGCCCGTTTCTATTGAGCCACAGCTAAATCAAAATTATCAATAACTGTCTGCTCAACGTCAGGTGATAGGTATTGGGTTGATACACTCGTCCAATGTTTAAAAGCGAGAGAGAACGTTGCTAACTCAGTAAAACCAACTGCTAAGCCTATCTGAGCTAGGGTTAAGTCGGCCTGCTCAAAAAGGGTAATGGCCTTATCGCGTCTAGTGTTGTCTTTTAATTGCTAAAAACGACTCCCTTCTACTAGTAATTTTCGGCGTAAGGTTCTTGATGTCATATATAGTTTTGCAGCCACATTTTCGAGATTTGACACTTTACCCATTAACGAACTCTCTAGAATTTTCAACACCTGAGCGCTAAAAGTATCGTAATAAGTTTGTTTTTAAAACCATTGCAAGGGGATTTGATGAACGTATTTCACCAGATCATCAGAGGTTTGCATCACAGGCAAACTTAATATTTGGCATCAAACGCCAACTTGTGACCCCTTATTCTCAATCGTAAGTTGTAGCTGATCACCTGTTAGGTTGTAAAAAGCCTCGCTATGAGCGAACACACCTTCAAGGGTTTTACAGGTAATTAAATGCTCGGCCAATGTATTTTCTATTGACATTTATGTCCGCTTTTAACAATTCAACCCGCTTAAAAGAGAGTTATAAGGCTACAACATAATAAACATGTCCGTAAGTGTTAAATTATTGACTGTGTTCATCATTGCTTGTACAGGTGTATTTATCAATAATTCTAAGTAATAATTATTACTGATATTCATATAACTATCAGGTTTCTCATAGCCACAACACAAGATGACAACAACGAAGAAATGCAGATGTTTCGCGATATGGTCTTGTGGTTTTTAGAGCAAGAAGTACTACCCCATTACGATACATGGGAAAAAAACCATAAAATGCCTAGAGAGGTGTGGAATATCATGGGCAGCGCGGGTTTGTTACTGGTCGATTTTCCTGAAAAATATGGCGCTGCTGATGCCAGTTTTGACGTATGCCAAATGATACTAGAAGAAATGTGTCGCTTGGGCTTTCATGGTTTAGGCACCGGTTATAACATTCATGCCAATATTGTTGCGCCTTATGTTATGAACATTGGCACCCAACAACAACAAGACCGCTGGTTACCCGGCATGGTCACAGGAGAAGTGGTGACTGCCTTGCCATGACTGAACTTGGCGCGGGAAGTGATCTAGCAGGCATGCGTACCAACGCGATAAAAGAGGGTGATGAATACGTGCTTAACGGCTCTAAAACCTTTATCACCAATGGCAATACTGCAGGCATGATCATCGTTTGTGCCAAAACCGATATCTATGCAGGCTCTAACGGTTTCTCATTATTTTTAGTGGATACCAGCCTACCTGGTTTTTCTACAGGCAAACCGATTGAGAAAATGAGCCAGCATTGCAGTGATACCGCCGAGTTGTTTTTTGAAAATATGCGTATCCACAATGACGCCTTATTAGGACAAGAGGGCAAAGGATTTGTATATTTAATGCAAGAATTACCTCATGAACGCCTAGGTTGTGCGGTGCAAGCTATTGGTCATGCTCAAGGCGCCCTAGATTTAACCTGCGATTATGAAAAGACCGTAGAGCATTTGGTCAGTCGGTCTCGCAGTTTCAAAATACTCGTTTTAAGTTAGCACAATGTCAAACCGAACTAGAATTATGTCGCGCACTCCCAGAAAAACATATGGCCAAGTATAAACTCGGTGAAATGACGGTCACTGATGCTGCGATGCTAAAATTAGCCGCCACAGAAATGCAGCTCACTATGGTTAATGAATGTCTGCAGCTGTTTGGTGGTTATGGTTATACCGATGAATATCCGATCTCTCGTTTTTATCGGGATGCACGTATACAAACAATTTACGCCGGTAGTTCAGAAATCATGAAAGAAGTGATCGCTCGTGGCATTTTAGGCCGCTAGACACATAGCTACGATGGTTTAGTTTTTCATGATGTTGTTAACGCGCGCCACGGTAAAAAAGAGGCTGCCGCAGGGGTTGATGGATTAATCGCGGTGTGTAATGGGTAGGGGGTCACGCAGGAACAACCAACCCATTTGCATTGGTGGCTGAAATCAGGCAGTTTTTTCATAAAACGGTCATATTAGCAGGCAGTTTGTCCCATGGTAAAGATGTGGCAACTGCCGAAATGATGGGCGCGGATATGGCCTACATGGGAACACGCTTTTTAGTGACATCAAAAGCCAATATCGCTGACGATTATCAAGATATGATTATTAATAGTAGTGACATTGTGTATACACCCAAAATTTCAGGTGTGAATGCCAGCTTCATTCGTCAAAGTGTTGTGGATGCAGGTATTGACCCAACAGATTTAACCCCAAAAGCTGAGTTGGACTTTGGTGACGAATTGGATGTTGGAAACAAAACACAATCAAGCGTAAGAATTGACATTAATTGAACTGATAGCTGGCACAAAGATCAGATGAATTTTCAGTAATTTTCAGTAATTTTCAGTAATTTTCAGTAATTTTCAGTAATTTTCAGTGCAGTAAAGAGTGGCGGACTCTGCACATCAAGGTTCTGATAGCTGTGACGCAATTTAAACTGCAAACTTCTGCCTTCAGTCCAATTTATGGTTGGGCGAACCAACAATTACTTACCCAAGCGGTTGTTGTCGTAATCGATATGGTCGCCATAACGCGCAAATGTACTGATATACGATGATGGACTTGGGCGTATTTCAAAGTAGAGACTTAGCTTTGTAACCCCATCCGATTTTAACTATTTATCCCAAGTTCGGGTCATTTGGGTCCTAACAGATCTTAATTCAAATTTAGCTCGCGAGTCATATTTTCGTTTTTATCACGGTGCACAATGATATTGTCTTCGATGCGAATACCACCAAAAGGTCGTAAACTATCCACAACATTCCAATTAATATACTTGGAATGCTCACTGCTTTTTAGCTCCGCCAATAGACTATCAATAAAATATAAACCTGGTTCAATAGTAAAGACTTGCCGTGCGTCTATGGTGCGGGTATTGCGCAAAAAGGGATGGGCCTCAGGGGCGGGATGAGGCGTACCTCTATCATCAGAAACATGACCCGCCACATCATGCACTTGTAAGCCAAGGAAATGCCCAATGCCATGGGGATAGAAGGTGTTAACTATGCCTGTTTCAAGCATATCGTTAGCATCTAAATTCACTATACCTGTCTCACATAAAAGTGCGGCGACTTGATGATAAGCACTGGTATGAATTTGAACATAAGACACACCTGGTTTTAACTCATTCACACATTGTTGCGTAATCTGATGCATAGCCGTGATTAAGTCTGCAAACACCCCCTTTTCTCGTGCATAAGTACGGGTAATATCTGCAGCATAACCATTAAAATTAGCCCCTGCGTCAATTAAAAAAGAGCGGGATTGGGTCGGCGCTGCTGTTTCTAAATGGGTGTAATGCAATATGGATGCGTTTTCATTTAGCGCAATAATATTATGATAGGGGACTTGGTTGTCACCTTGCCTAACCGCTCCAAGATAAGCCAAGTTAATATCAAACTCACTAAGCCCCTGTTCAAAAGCCATTTTGGCAGCACGATGTCCATCCACCGCGATACGGTTTGCTTGACGCATGCACAGTAATTCGTAATCTGTTTTATAGGCGCGCTGGTAATGAAGATAATGCATCACTCTATCTGGATTCACTAATTCAAAACCCAAGGCCTTAGCCACTTCAATATATTCGCCTATATAAGCATATTTACTTTTATCAAAAGGTAGGTGCTTTTCCACTGCATCCGCTTGAGTCAGTAAGACTATATCGAAATGCTCAGCCCAAAAATCATTTGGCTCATCAGGCACTTTATGCCAAAAATCTTTAGGTCGATAAAATACTAACTTTGGCTTATCAACGCCGTTTACAATCAGCCAACAATTGGGATTATCGATGACGGGTAACCACGCTTTAAACTGAGGATTCACCTTGAATGGATAATGGTTATCGTCTAAAAATAAGCGCTTACCTTGCCCCGAATGGATGATCAAACCTTCAATACTCTCCCGCTGAATAGCTTCACGGGTGCGGCTTTGTAACTCTGAAATATGTTGTGGGTAGGTTTGAGCTATCTGTGCTAATTGTGCTGATTGTGCTAATTGTGCTGATTGTGCTAGAACTGACATGCCTGACTCTCATCAAAGAATATAATAGTAGATTAACATAAGCTTAGGGCTGTTGACCTTGCATATTCTGCAAAGAAGCGTCTAACCTTTTGGTTGTATTTCCATTGTGGCTAATTTCTTAAACAGGTTCTCACTGCCGCCTAAATGTTGGCTGTATATTTGCTGATAAGCCAACACTGCCTTAACGTAATTGCGGGTTTCTTTGTAGGGAATGGTTTCTATCCACAAGTCTAAGGGCATATTACCTTTTTCAGGTAGCCATTGTTGTACCCTGCGCCAACCGGCATTATAAGACGCGGTGGCCAATATCGCATTATTATCCATTTTATCCATCAGATAACGCATATATTGTGTACCCAGTTCAACATTTCGGTTGGGATTAAATAAACTATTTCTTCTGATTTTTTTCTTGGCGAGATAACGTGCCGTACCCGGCATCACTTGCATCAAGCCCAAAGCGCCGGCGTGAGAGGCTGCGTCTGGCATAAAAGAACTTTCACGTCTAACGATGGCATATGCCCAAGCGACATCAATATTGTTTTTCTTCGCATTGTTTTGCAGTTGACTATCAAACGCCATGGGGAAACGTCGGCTCAAATCATCCAAATAGCCGGATTTAGAAAAACCAAAAATGGCTTGGTCATGCCAGTTCTGCTGACTGGCAAGCACAGCTGCGGTGACCTTCTGTTGATGGGTCAATTGACTTTGCAAAGAATTCCACTCTCGCCTTGCACTAAGATTACGGCCTAACTTCCTGAATTCAAAAGCTCTTTGTGCACAAGGCAGTGCAGCCACCTCGTCTAATTCCTGCTGGGGGATGATTAATGGATTGTCATTTAGGCTAGCCATTTCAGATAATTTTCCGCTTGCCAAAAAACCATAATAATGGCGATGTTTAGCTAATTGATGTAAGCCTTGATCCGCTAATTCTTGGGCGCCTACCTTCTCGTAAGCTTGGGCTTTCCAGTATTGAAACACATTATCGTCAGCTGAGTTGGCGGGTACAAGGCTTATGACATCTAAAGCATCTTGCCAGTTTTGTTGTCTTAATACATGGGCTAAATGCCAACGTAATAACTCAGCATCGGGTTCAAAACTTGCGGCTTTTTCTAGCCAAATTTCAGCTTGTTCATGATCTGCTAGTGCTAAAAAAATAGCAAACCGGTGGGAAATTTGTTTTTGTTGTGA
>Ga0307488_10000245_pt1 | contig 42866 bp, 39 predicted proteins | sample SB02metaG_FD_202248 | JGI IMG/M metagenome (GOLD analysis project Ga0307488, IMG submission 202248) | Sea-ice brine microbial communities from Beaufort Sea near Barrow, Alaska, United States - SB 0.2 | ecosystem: Environmental > Aquatic > Marine > Coastal | place: USA: Alaska | collected... | reverse complement strand
CTGTTGCTCCCCACCACTTAATTCTGATGGTTTATGATTTGCTCTTGCAGTTAAATTTAAAAACTCTAATAGTTCAAAAGCCTTTTTTTCGGCATCTGTTTTTGAGGTTCCTTTAATAAATGCAGGAATACAGATATTCTCTAAAGCTGTAAATTCCGGTAAAAGTTGATGGAATTGAAAAATAAAACCAACTTGTTCATTTCTGAATTTGGAGAGCAGTTTGGAGTTTTGTGAATAGATGTCTATTCCGTTTACAGCCAATCTGCTATCTGCTTTTTTATCTGGTTGGTCTAAGGTTCCCAATATTTGTAATAAGGTGGTTTTACCAGCGCCAGAAGGACCTACAATAGATACAATTTCGCTTTTTGCTATATGTAAATTCACGCCTTTTAGAACGTGAAGATCTCCGTAATATTTATGAATGTTGTTAGCGTATATCATAAGTTTTAAAATCTAAATCTTATCACTTTAAAGGTTTAACCTTTAAAAATGTTTTTTACATTATTGTAATCTATATAGTAAACAAGTCTCAAAGATAAGTTCTGTCTTAGATCCTCTTGAAATAAATTTCGTAAACTTTTAGTAAACTGTATATCACTCTGTTTATCAAAATTAAAAATAGAATTTCTATATAGTAAAATAGCTTCACTACCGGGAGCAAATTGCCAGCTATAACTTAGATCCAAGTTCCAAATATTAAAATTAGCATTTGGATCATTGTCTGATGTTATTTGATAATCTGTAGGTGATAGGTCTCCATTCTCTTTAAGAACACTGTATTTGTTTTCCTGAAAGTCTGCAATAGACCAGAAATTCCTGAAATTTAAATTTAAGGCTTGTTTTGTGTTGAAGTTATAACTTGCTGTAATAGAATTTTCAACACTTTGAACATCTCTCAAACCAAAGATCTCTTGTTTTGGCTCCAAGGCTACAAAGCTGTTTCTGTTATTTGTAGTTGAATAATTTATGTTATAGATCATAGAAAATTGATCACTAAATCTAAAACGTGGACTCAAGTTTATTCTTAAGCTTTTTTGATCAGATTTAAAGAAGGTTTGATAATTGGCACTGATGTCAAGTGCAAACTTCTTTCTATAATCAGAGGATATAAAGCCATCTATAGCAGCATTAGCAGGATAATTTACAAACTTTCCAGTCCTTCTGGCTTCAAAAAAGTCCTTCTGTTCTGTTGTGTATTTAATAAAATTCCCAAAGGCGAATCTTTCCGAATTAACCGCAAAATAGTTGGCGCCGATTCCAGAGGAAGTTTCAATATTTGGAATATATCGCCTTTGCTGATCTGCAAAGACTCTTATATTAAATGTGTTTAGCTTTTCTGTAGGCTCAAATATTTGATAAGTGGTCTCTACACTAAAGTTGTTATAATTATTGGTAAAATTTAGTCCCAGATCATTAATGTCATATGTTTCATTGGCAAAATTATGCTTGAAACCATATCTAAAGTTCCCTTTTGTTCTATCTATAGAAAATTCGGATGCAAATCCGGTAATATTTTGTCCAGGCTTATTCACATTGCTCATCTTGGCTTGACCGGCATAATTAAAGGAATTATTTTTGTTATTAATATCGAATAAGAATCCCGTAACGTTTCCATCTCTTGCATGTCCATCTCTGGTAACATTGGTATTAATAAGCGTGATCGATGAGTTTTGATTGTACTGCTGATCTAACACAAAAATATTGTAATTGGCCAGAGGTTCTGTGATTATAGTTCTATTTAAGCCTGAAATCGTATCTCCTATAATCGCTTCGGTCTCATTAGTTATCGCATTAAAAAATCCAATCCCTAAGCCGTTATCTGTTCTTCCGGAAACTTTTATTGCATTAAGTAAATCCACCTTATCGGGATTATCTATAAAGACCTCGTTGTCTAAAAGTCTCGATTGGGTATTATTAAAACCAATAGGAGTGTCTCCAATACGTCTTGAATAAAATAGATCTCCTTTGGTGAAAAGTTCTGTTCCCTCTGTAAAGAAAGCTCGGTTTTCACCAAAAGTTTGCTCGAATGGACTTAAATTTAATTCTACCTTATCAAAAGCGGTTTGTCCAAAATCTGGGATCAAAGTAGCATCCAGAGTAAACGCGTCAGAGATTCCATACTTAAAATCGAGTCCTGCACTAAAATTAATGCTTGTGTTACCATCAAAATAATCTGCTTCTACAGAAGTATAAGGATAAAAACTTAGTCGCACAGGAGGATCAATATTTTTTATTCCGGTTAATAAACCGTTGTATTGAGTGTCCTTACCAATAGACTTATCTATATAATTCCAAGTATATACCTCATTTAAATGAAGTATGCTTCTTCCGAATTGTATACTCCATAATTGCTCTTCTTTTTTAGGAAACCTTAGAGCCGCATAGGGGATTTTAATTTCTGCATACCAGCCTTTATCATCAAAAGAAATTTCTCCTTCCCAAACTACATTATAACTATAATCTTCGTTGTTGCCAGACATTTTAGCATCTGCAATTGCACCAGCAGATGTGATCACAAATCTAGTTTGATTTTCACCATCATTATAAGTGTTTATATCAATCAGAAAAAAATCTGACTGTTCTATATTGTCTCGTTGGGTAAATTGGCGTAAGATCCTGTTTGGCTCATTATCCAACATAGATGCAGCTATATAAATCGCTTCATCATCGTAAGCTAGCTTCACAATGGTTGGATGGGTTGTTCTACTTGGAGTTCCATCTCCAGGCTGTGTCATTACAAAATTAGTAGCTTCAGGAATTTCTGCCCATATATTATCATCAAGAATACCATCTATAGTAGGTGCGGTGGTAATTCGATGTGTATTGTATGTCTTTTTTGAAATTTTTTGGGTAGTACTGTTTTGAGCTTGTAATGTGAAGATAGATAAACAGACAAAAAGGACAAATAATTTTCTAGGAAACATAATTAATATTAAATCTCAATTGTAAGTAAAATTGGAAGTTACAATGTTACAAAGGAATTGAGTAATTATCAACAGAACCTAAATAATAGTTAAAAAAAATATGTTGTTCAATATTTAATTATTTTTTTTAAACATTTGCATTTATATGGAAAATAAATTGATAGAAATTGCCACTCTGGCCGGCGGTTGTTTTTGGTGTACAGAGGCAGTTTTTGAAAGATTAGAGGGTGTAACAAAAGTAATTCCAGGGTTTACCGGTGGAGCGATTAAAAATCCGGCTTATCGGGAAATTATAAGTGGAAGAACAGGGCATGCAGAAGCTATAGAAATACATTTCGATCCGGATGTTATTTCTTATAATGAGTTGTTAATAATTTTCTTTAGCACACATGATCCTACAACATTAAATAAACAACAATACGATTCTGGTACTCAGTACAGAAGTGCTATTTTCTATCATTCTGAAGCTCAGAAGTTGGACGCACAATCTTTGATAATAAAATTGGAGCAAGAAAAAGTGTTTAAAGATACTATTGTTACTGAAATTACTGAGGCCTCTGCATTTTATGAAGCTGAAGAGGAGCATAAGGAATATTACTCCAGACATAGACAACAACAATATTGTCAAGTTATTATAGATCCCAAGATCAAGAAATTAAAGCAATTCTTTTCAGATAAATTAAAAAATAACACCCTCTAAGATGTATAGTTTTTTTGAAGAATATAACGAAGAAGTAACAGAAGATCTCTCTAACAATTTTAAGGAAATTATTAATAGGTTAGGGGAGGACACAACTCGTGAAGGGATCCAAAAAACTCCAGAGCGCGCTGCGAAAGCAATGCAGTTTTTAACGCAGGGTTATAATCTTGATCCTGTAAAAATATTAAATGAAGCTATGTTTAGCGAAAGCTATGATGAAATGGTCGTGGTTAAAGATATTGAGGTGTATTCTTTATGTGAGCACCATATGTTGCCATTCTTTGGAAAAGCCCATATTGCTTATATCCCAAACGGAAAAATTGTAGGTTTAAGTAAACTTCCACGGGTTGTAGATGTGTTCGCACGGCGTTTGCAAGTGCAAGAACGTCTTACTAATGACATCTTGGAATGTATAAATAACACTTTAAAGCCACAAGGGGTTGCTATTGTTATAGAAGCGCAACATATGTGTATGATGATGCGGGGAGTTCAAAAACAAAATAGCGTAACTACAACCTCAGGATTTAGAGGGCAGTTTAAAGAAATTGAAACCAGAAATGAGTTTCTAAAGCTAATAAGTTCTGATCTAAAATAATTGGCATTTTTTTTGCTTTATTCTTGATGTAAAACTTAAAACTGATGAAGAGTTTAAAAAATAAATTACTAAAAAAAGGATTAATATATGACGCAGTAGGGATGGCAACTATGGTAATTCCATTAGTTGGTCCTTTTTTAGATATAGCTTGGGCTCCATTTGCCGCAAAAAAAATGTCTGAAATGTATCCTGGAAAAAAAGGTAAAATAGCATCTGTACTGGTGTTTATAGAAGAAATATTGCCATTTACAGATTTCATCCCTTCATTCACATTAATGTGGTTGTATACATTCGTCTGGAAAAAAGAGTCAATCAAAAAAGAAGTTATTTTTGAAGCAGAAATAGTTTAAAATAACTTTCTAATTATAATAGGTCATCCGGTTTAGTTCACCAAGGCACTGGAGCATTTCGTTACCCTGAACTTACAGGGATGCTGTAACAAGTTAATCATAACGAAAAATCAGTCAATTGAGAAATATATTAAATCCTTCATTGAGGGTTTAACCCGCCTGACCAGCTGGGCAGGTTCCCTGTCCCGATAGCTATCGGGATGTCTCGAATTTTTAAAAGTATTTTCCTCCCGAGCCATCGGGACATACCTTGTGGGCCCGCCCCGAGGTTCTTGATTAGAAAGGCTCCTAAATATAAGGAAGCTTTTTTTGCTTTAAAAACTAGTTTGGACTCCAAAAGAAATATTTCTACCCATATTGGCAATCCCATCTGTTTTTAAACGGGAAAGGTGAGAAACATAATTTTTATTTAAAATGTTGTTACCACTAACTCTAAGTTCCAATGGTAATTTATTAACGAAAATAGTTCCTCCAACTCCTGCATTCACTAATGAATATCCATTAGTACTTGTTTCAAAATCACTAATTTTATTTTGATCTGCAGTAGTTTTTACAGTAACAAAAGAGTAGTTGTTAGAAAAGCCTTTTAGCTGGTTTAGTTCTACTCTTATTGTGTTAGTGAATGAGGTTGCTGGTATAAGTGGAAGGCTTTCTCCATTATCTTTTTCCCCTATTACAACTTCTAAACTACTTTCTAGGTGTAACCAATCTATAGGGTGGGGGTGCAGGTGAAAACCAGCCTCTCCTCCATATAATTTTGCATTATCTTGAGTATAAACAAACACCCTGTTTTCTTCAATATAATCGTCGGTTGGAGCAATAAATATATACTGATTAATCTTGTTATAAAATGCATTCCCAAAGAGCTCAAAATGCTCGTTGCGATATTCTAAGGATAAGTCTAGCTGGATATTTTGCTCGTTTTCTAGGTCAGCATTTCCAATTTCATATCTATTGGTCCCCTCGTGTGTCCCATTGGAACTTAATTCTGCTAAATTTGGAGCCCGAAATCCAGAAGCTGTATTTATGCGGGCAACCAAAATTTTAAATAAATCGAATTTGATGCCTAAGGAACCATTATAACTGGAAAAATCACGATTAATTGGTTGAAAACTTCCTATTTCCCCAGAAACACCACTTTCTTTAGTTGTAATGTTTCTAGTGTCAAATCTAAATCCACCCTGTAGATCGATTTTCTCTAAATGATAATGAGTTGTACCCAAAACACCAAAATCTCGAATAGAAGCATCCGGAATTAATAATTCCTCTCCAAAGTTCTTATTGGTTTGAAAGAGACCTTGTATCCCAAAAATAGTTTCAAAATTCCCCCAAACAGGAGCGTTATACTTAAGGTCATAATTCAAAGTTTCCAAATGCATTTCTAGAGCCGGATCTGGCGAAGTCTCTTCAAATTCTTTCCTGTCATTATATAGATATCCCACTTTTAGATCTATACTTGAATTATGGAGAAATATTTTATTGCTGAGACTTGCTATATGATTGTCTAATTGTTGGTATGGAAAAATAATATCTTTAGAAGTGGTTTGATCTCCAATTTCTTCTGGAATTCCAGTGTGAGTATTATTATAATTATATCTAAAGTCTCCTTTATATTTACTGTCCTGATATCCAATTCCTGCTTTAAGGTCTTTCTCTTCAAATCTTGAGTTGGTAACTCGAATCCCATTACCGGTTTCATAATCACTATGAGCAGCATAATTCCCTCGCACTAAATATTTCCATTTCTCTGCAGAAGTTTTTACCCCAAGATTGGCTTCAGCCCCAATAGGATTAGCAAAATAATTTAAACTGGCATCTATAGAAGTGCTATCTATTTGAGCATATTTTTCGGGATTTAAATATAATACCCCACCAAGCGCATCACTACCATATAACAAAGATGCAGGTCCTTTTATAACCTCTACACTTTCTACACCGCTGGCACTTACTCCCAATCCATGTTCATCACCAAATTGTTGGTTTTCCAATCGCACACCCTGTGCATAAACCAAAACCCTGTTAGCACTTAATCCGCGAATTACAGGTTTACCAATTCCAGCCCCTGTGGTCACACTTTCTACTCCGGCTATTTGGGTGATCCCTTCAGCTAAAGTGACGGCTCCTGTTCTTTTAAGATTTTCCAAAGATTCACGTTCTACTTTTACCACATTTTCACTTTGTAGTTTATGAAAGGGAGTAGAAACAATTACAGATTCCATTTCTATTGCTGTAGCATTTAGTGAAATAATTAGAGGTTCTTTAATTGGGATATTGATCGTAATAGTTTTGGTAGTAAATCCTAAAGAGGAAACTATTAGCTGAAGGCTGCCTTCTGGTATATTATTAAATTGAAATTCCCCATCCAGATTAGTGAAAGTTCCCTTTTCTAAATTAGAAATATAAATATTGGCTTCTGCTAAAGGTTCTTTGCTTGTATTATCTAATATTTTACCGGTGATGGTAGATTGAGAAAATAAGGAACAGGATAGTGTAAGTAAGATTAAACTTAAAATTGATTTTATCATTATAAAAAAATAAGAAATTGATTAAAGCAGCAATATTGCATCTACAAAAAGGCATCATTTAATAGATCATGAGAATGGAGGGCCCCGGAGATCAAATGATAATTTTTGAAAATCACTTAAGAATTCATAATGATTATAAAAATTTCTATTTTTTAAAGGTGGTTTGTTAAGATCGAAATTAAATAACTCCAAAACGATTAAGGGAGTTGGGTGAAATTTGCATAATTCACAATCTATAGTTGATTGATGAAGGTGAGTAATGTTATTGTTATCACAACCAAATTTAAATTCATGAGTAAAAACATGGCTGTAATTCAATATCATGGGTAATAGCAAGGCTAATGATAACCCAATAATGCCATATTTCTGAAGTTTACTCACTATTGTCCTGATTTAAATAACGACCAAAGCCTAATCTAGTAAGCATTTTTTTTTCAAAGGTCCAGAAAAATTTAAACTGCCCAAATAACCACCCAAAAATAACCAGTAATATTTGATAAATAGGAAAAATTAATAGAATACGTATACTCCAAAAGACATACCAAGGAGAAGTCTCCCGGAAAATCCCGAAGAATTCGCAAACTGGAGCAGCTAATTTTGTGGCTGATGAGCCTGTAATAGCAAAAACCAAAAAAATTATAACAAGTTGAAAGTTAGTTTCTATTCCCCAACGTTCTTTTAATTTATTCATGCTGCAAATATATCATATCCGTTGTGCAAATAAAAAAACTTGGAACTATATTCGTGTCGGTACAGAAAATCGCTGATTATATTCTCTAGAGAAGAATACAAAATAATTGTAAAGCATATAATTCACTTCATATCCATAATCTACGAAATTATCATAATTTATTGTTTGTATATATAAATTCGGATTGTATCTGAAGGCTTGGTTAACACGGCTATTATATTCCTGAACTAAAAATTTGTTTTTATTTTCTAAATAAGATTGTGAATAATAACCTCTGGGTTTCGCAATACTATTAATGAATAGATTGAATCCAGGTTCTATAATAATGATCTCATATTCTAAACTGTCATTAACAATACGAACAGTATCATTGGCATTAGCTGTGACGTCCTTTTTATTGAAATCCCTGTTTTTGGTGGCACTACAGCTATATATGAAAAGACCTAAAACAAATATGTAAATTAAATTTTTCATTTTCATTTTTTTAAATATCAACAAAAATTATTCCTAAGACACTTTGGTTACTATTGTAATTGATTTGTTTACAAGTTATTTTCAATATAGAAAGTGGTCAATCCAAAGCATTCACTTTTTGAAAATTTTATAGATAAATTTACAACTTTTAACTTGAGACTTTAAGTAATAAAAAAAGGGATCCTCCTAAAATAGCTAATTTTAGAAGGATCTTTTACTTATTATAATCTGGTAATTATACTTTTTCGCTTTTTAAAATAGCTATTATTTGTTCTGCCAATTCCATTCCAATTCTATCTTGTGCTTCCAATGTAGCAGCTCCAATATGTGGCGTTAATGAGATTCGTTCGTTCATTAAGATCTTAATGGAAGGGGAGGGCTCATTTTCAAATACATCCAAACCTGCGAATGCAACTTTACCATGTTCCAATCCATCTAACAAGGCTTCTTCATTAATAAGTCCACCTCTGGAAGTATTTATAATACCAACACCATGTTTCATTTGTTCAAATTCCCTCTTACCTAAAATAGATTTTGCTTGTGCAGGAACGTGAATTGTAATAAAGTCTGAGTGTTTTATAAGATCGGCAACTGGTTCTGTCTTAATAGGAATGCTTACAAGTTGATCGTTATAAAAATTAAGGGTGATATTTACTTCACCAACACGATCGTCACTTGCAATCACTTTCATTCCAACTCCAAGAGCGATTTTAGCGACTTCTTTTCCTATTCTTCCTAAACCAATTATCCCAAGAGTTTTTCCTCTAAGCTCAATTCCGGCTGAGTAATTCTTCTTAAGATCATTAAAATGAGAATCTCCGGAAAGAGGCATGTTTCTATTAGAGTCATGTAAATATCTAACTCCTCCAAAAAGATGAGCAAAAACCAATTCTGCTACAGACCCAGATCCTGAGGCAGGAGTATTGATCACTTTTAATCCTTTACTTCTGGCGTAAGAGACATCTATGTTATCCATTCCAACACCACCGCGACCAATTAATTTTAAACTAGGGCAACCATCAATTATATCTTTTTTAACTTTTGTTGCACTACGAACTAGAATTACTGCAATTTTTTCTTCATTGATAAAATTTATCAATTGCTCCTGTGCAACTCTTGTTGTAATCACTTCAAAACCGGCATCTTCAAGCTTTTTTATTCCACTTTTTGAGATCCCATCGTTTGCTAAAATTTTCATGCTTTCTTTTCTATTAATATAATTCTTAAAGTAATTTATAAATCCAATTGATTATGCTTTTCTTTCTAGATCACTCATTACATCTACTAAAACTTGAACGCTTTCCAATGGCAATGCATTGTACATAGATGCTCTATATCCACCTACACTTCTATGGCCGTTTAAGCCATTTATTCCAGCCTCTTTTAACATGGCATCAAAATCCTCTTTCAACGAATCATCAGTCAAGTTAAAGGTGGCATTCATGATAGATCGATCCTCCTTAGCAGCATATCCCTTAAATAAAGGATTTATGTCTATTTCTGAATAAAGTAAAGCTGCTTTCCTTTCATTTTTCTCTTCGATGGCTTTGACTCCTCCTTGAGCTTTTAACCATTTTAGAGTAAGAAATGAAACATATATAGGATATACCGCAGGTGTATTGAACATACTATCTTTATCTATATGCACCTTATAATCTAACATTGAAGGTATTTTCCTTGTAACTTTTCCTAAAACATCTTCTTTAATTATTACCAATGTAGTTCCCGCAGGGCCCATATTTTTTTGTGCACCGGCATAGATCAGATCAAATTTCGAAAAATCCAATTCTCTAGAGAATATATCACTACTCATATCACAAACCATCGGTTTTGGAGTATTTGGAAACGTCTTTAACTGGGTTCCAAAAATGGTGTTATTACTGGTACAATGAAAGTAATCTACATCTGTAGGGATCATATATCCTTTTGGGATATAGTTGAAATTCTTATCTTCTGAAGATGCAACTACATTTACCTCTCCAAATAATTTGGCTTCTTTAATAGATTTACTAGACCAGGTTCCTGTATTTAAATAAGCGGCCTTTTTTTCCAGTAAATTATAGGCAACCATCAAAAACTCTAAACTGGCACCGCCTTGAAGAAATAAAGCTTTATAACCTTTTCCTTCCAGGCCAAGTAATTCTAATGCCAGATTTCTAGCATCTTCCATAACAGCAACAAAATCCTTACTTCTATGTGATATTTCCAGAATAGATAATCCAGACTTATTAAAGTCTAAAACTGCTTGGGAAGCCTCCTGAAAAACCTCCTGAGGAAGTATACATGGACCCGCACTAAAGTTGTGTATTTTCATAAAAATGTAGTTTGTAACAAAGATGCTAAAAGTTCCTGTTAATATGTGTTATTAAAATTATAATTGGGGGAAGCAAAACCCAAATCATATGTATTGTAAGCGCTGTTAAGGAGGTTTTTAAAATTTTATATTTTTTCTAAAAACGCCAAAGTATCAATGTTATCAGCATAATCCCATAATTGCGGATACTGCGTTTTTCCAAATGGAATTTCGGAAGGCATAAAGTTTTTGGCAACAACACATTGTAGGTTTTCCTTGTTTGTTTCTATAGTTTCTTTTAAAGTCTCTAGATCTAAATATGTTTCATAAAACATGGTAGCAATAGGAGATCCAAAATTTTGATCTTCTTTTAATACTAAAAACCCATTGTCCAACATTTTAAATTCACTCATTAGGTAAACAGCCTTATTGTAATCGTAATTGTTTGCATATTTAGCATGATCTTTCAAACGCACCCAAGGTGCCAGAGCCTTATAAAAGGCATCAAAATCATAGTTTTCCGGCACATATAATTTAGAAACACTTCTGCAACCCAAGCCAAAATATCTAAAGATATCATGCCCTAATGCTTCCAGCTCCTCTGTAGTTTCGTTCCCTGTTAAGATGGCTACAGAATTTCTATTTTTCCTGATTATCGATTTTTTATTCGCAAAATAATATTCGAAATACCTGGAGGTGTTGTTGCTCCCAGTTGCAATTATAGCTTCAAAATTATTCATTCTGTTATCTGTAAATTCGATCTTTTCTTTGTAATTCGAATCTAAAGAAATAAGATAATCAGCAATGATAGGAAGTAACTTCATATCACTAGAAGACTGCTTTATCAATACTTTATGTCCTGCAATTAAAACCGAAATAAGATCATGGAAACCAACCAAAGGGATATTTCCTGCCATAATGATCCCCACCGTTTTTTGATTCACCCCATCAAAATCATAAGGCTCTAACCATTTATCTAGATTAGACTTTTTTAAGGATTCGCTCCAGCCTTCTAACGCAAATAAAATATTGTCTGGTGTATACCAGCCATTATAATGAATAGCCCGTTCAATTTGCTCTTTAAAATCTTCAAAAAAAGCCTCATTATTTTTTACTCCCTCATGCTTTTCTATCCCATCTCGTCGAAATTGGTTCAAAAATTTACCTAGTTCTATAAAATGTAATTTTCGTTGATCGATTGACATAAGGCTTATTTGGTTATGAATTGTTTTGGCTTTAAATTTGTGCTGGCGAAATTAAAAGTTATAGAATTAAAATCGCCTATAAATCAGTATTAATTGAACCCAAATCACTGTCGATTTATTGATTTCAATTTAAATTTACTAATAAAAGAGTTATGGCAATTATAATAACAGATGAATGTATAAACTGTGGTGCTTGCGAGCCAGAGTGTCCTAATACCGCAATTTATGAAGGTGCAGATGATTATAGATATTCCGATGGTACAGATCTAGAAGGAAATGTGATCTTACCAGATGGTAAGAAAGTCGATGCTAATGAAGCACAAGAACCTATTAGCGATGAGATTTACTATATAGTTCCAGATAAGTGTACAGAGTGTAAAGGTTTTCATGATGAGCCACAATGTGCAGCAGTATGTCCTGTGGATTGTTGTGTGCCAGATGATAGCCACGTAGAAACCGAAGAGGAACTTTTAGGGAAACAACAATTTATGCATCATAAATAAATAGTGAGTTGTTGAACTTATTAAATAAAAAAAATCCCGCTACCTAGCGGGATTTTTTTTATTTATAATTCTCTTTTTGTTTTCACTCTTTCTCTAATTGACGCTGAATTTTTTCAATTGCATTTTGAATAGATTTTTCTGGTTCTATAATATTATCGTTCCCCCAAAAATCTGCATCTGCAAATCCAGAGATATCATCGGTCATTACTACAGATGGTTTTATATAATTCATATCTTTTCTTGGTTCCTTATCAGTGTAATCTTCCCAATTAGTGACAACCATTTCACTGTTCAAGGTATATCTGGAATTAAATAACTTCTTATCCCAGTTTACTACGAATTCTAAGAGCGCATTTCCGTAACCATAATACCATTTCCCATTACTCTCTATATAATTTATTTCGTAATTAACATCCACTGGGTAAACACTAGCTCTAGCTGGTTTTCTTTTTACGAACATTTTTGATGCAGTGTCTTTATCGTCTACATTAAGTTTGTAAGATGCCTTCAATAAAGTGTTTGTTTCGGTATCTATAAAAAGTTTACCATAATACCAGGGAAAGGATTTATTGATCTCTTCAAAATCAACTACATAAACATACCTAGTATCCATTTTTGTAGGTTTATCGAAACTGAATTTGAATTCCTCTAAATTATTGGCATCAAAAACAAACTCAGTATATTTCATAAGATCTACATACAAAGTATTAAAAGGACCACCTCTTAATTTAATGGCGAGCGTATCTAACCTATCATAATCTGTATTTTTTCTGGCTTTATAAATGTATACCTCATCTTTTTTAGCAGAGGAGTTGGGTTGCTTATAGATCTTGATCACAGCTTCGGAAAGCGAAACATTTCTTCTTCTTTTTTTAATGATCTCTCTATAAAAAGCAGTCATTAAAGTAGGATTATCAAAGTAATTTTCACCTCTTTTTTCAAGCATAGTCCTAATTAGTTTTTTGGCATCTGTTGCTTTAAAAATGCCAACCTCTGAAAGAACTTCTATAGACTCTTCTAAAGTTATGCGGGTATATTCTTTTGAAAAGGAACTTAAAGGAACAGTCTTACTCTTATAACCTAAATAGGAAACTGTTACTTGGGAGCTCATAAGATCTGCGGGGATCTTTAGAGAAAATTCACCTTCGCTGTTTGTAATAGTGGAGATATTGCTGCCATTTACGGCAAGATGAGCAGAAATAATAGGGTCACCGTTTCTATCATCTACCACTTCTCCTTTAAATTCTACATATTGGAATTTGTTTGTTTCTATGCTTTGCTGGAAATAATAGGAATATGTGGCTGTTGGAGTGAAGAATAGGAGGGCCACGAATAATAAATATGTAATCGGGCTTAATCGAAAGCCATTAAAATGCGTTTTCATAGCAAGATTTTTAGATTCATATCAATTGAATACCTACTAATATATCGATTTTTACTAAATTATTATGTTTATTAAATAGATTAATGCTTTTGGTAAAACGAAATTTTTAAAATTCTTTTTTGTTTCATGCTTTTTATCTTTCAGAAGAAAAACATGTCTTAGTATTTTTTAAATTTGAAATTATTAATTAAGTAAAACTCATGGAAGAAATAATTTATAAATCCTGTACATCGGAAGAAGAATTATCAAGCATTTTAATATTGCAAAATGAAAATCACTATTCCTCGCTTGCTAAAGAAGATATGGCTTCTGAAGGATTCTTAACCTGTACTCATAGTTTAGAGTTATTAAGGGATTTAAATAATGTGGCACCACATGTTATTGCGGTGTCTAATAATAGGGTTTGTGCGTATTTACTTACTATGACAGATATTGCTGAAGTCAGTATGCCTTTTTTAAAACCTATGTTTCAGGAATTCAGAAAATTAACCTATAAAGAAACACCTATTGCAAAGTATAATTACCTTATTGTAGGACAAGTTTGCGTAGGAAAGGATTTTAGAGGTCATGGCGTGTTAAATGATTGTTATCAATTATATACAAGCCTATATCGAAATAAATATGATTTTGCAATTACCGAAATTGCTACTAGAAATAAACGCTCCTTAAATGCCCATTTAAGACTAGGTTTTAAAGAAATTCACAGATATATTTCTCCTGATGGAGAGGAGTGGAGTATTGTGATTTTAGACTGGAATAGTAAAAACTAAAAGAGCCGAATCTATAGACCCGGCTCTTTTAATTAGTATTGAATAGAATTATTTTTTGAAAAATCTTCTAGTATGAATTTTTCCTCTCTCGGTTTCCATTTGAATGATTAATAGTCCTTTCTTTAAATTAGAAACATCCACATTTGCTGCATGTCCAGGAACGTCATATAATATTCCTAATAATTTCTTTCCTTCAAGATTATAAATAAGTACAGATTTAATATGAGAATTAGACATCAACATATTAAGTGTATTGGAAGTAGGATTAGGGGCTAAAGATAAGGTGATATCCTCTCTTGATCCTTCCAACATTGGTCCATTATGCCATGCAAAAGAATTATCTATAGGCGTAGACATTCCTTGAGCAATTCCATGATCGTGTTCTGCAGCTCCGGAAGAATGTGGAGTGCTGGTTTGTGCATTAAGAGATAAAATCCCTATTAAACTAAATGCAGCAGTAACAAGCATTTTTCTGTGTAATTTTTTCATCATAATTAGGTTTTTGGTTTGGTATCTATTTTTATTGATTTGGTTCAGTAAATAATAATAGTTAACAAATATAACTTTAATTTTCATTAATCAGTTATAATGCATCATTTTATCGATGAAATACACTATTTAATAAGATTTTATCTTTTAAAATATTAATTTATTTAGATATTATGTTTTAATTTTCTTTATTCTGAACAATGGTTTCAAAATATGATTTCAAGTTCATCGTTATAGGCTTACCTAACAATTAATTTAAAACAAGAATGAACAAATATATTCTTAGCTTATTAATTACTCTGATTTTTCATCCTTTCACAAGTTATTCACAGGAGAGTAATGAAAGTAAATCTGTTACAGATCTTGTTCTCTATCAATTAAATAAGGAAAGATCTTTACTTAGAGAAAATGTAGACAGTAAGATAAAATTAATGGATGCCAAGATCACAAATCTGGACGAAAGCATCCGAACCACAAATTCTTCTTCAGAAAAAGTAGACAAACTTTTAGAACGGGTTCAAATACTTGAAGAGAAACAATTGGAATTAGATAAGAATTTAATAAGTGTATATAAATACAATTATAGTTCTGCGGTATTAAATCTGGCTTCGATGGAACGTGAGATCAAGCCGTTAAATCTGTTCAACAGTTCCAGAGATTTCTACACTACGCTGGATAAAGTGAGTAATCCTATGAATTATGAGGGATATGCAGCCTGGTTCAAAGAATTTGAAAAATATATTGAAGAAAATAAAAAAGATGAAGCAAGGTTGGAAGCATTAAGTCATATAATGCAGGTAACTGGGAATTTAGCAGAAGGTACACCATTTACAGGGATGCTTGCAGGAAGCCTTTTCGACGGAATCGGTAATTTTATAAATAGTCTAGGGAAGCGAGACAGGGATCTAAGAGAGAAAAGTATAAAGATGTTTAAAGTCACCACATCTGTCTCCCAATTCACACACGATAAAGACCTGATTGAAACTGAATGGAATTCTATTGGCAAGAGTCTGGATGAACTTAAGGAGCTTCAGGAGAAATCTATGAACGAAAATATCCTAAACATTTTAGGTATTAATAAAAATGAATTTAGAAAGCGTTTTACAGATGAAACCGACGCCAAAAAAAGAACGCAGTATATCCTAGATATTTCAAAAATTGCTGAAGATAAAATTGTAGAAGCACGTAATAAGAATACAGAGAATTGGAAGCAGGAATTTTATAATCAGATGGTGACGGTTCAAAATCTAAAAATAAGGTTTGGGACACTTACCTTTAGAATCCTGGAGAACTTGGATAAATATAAGGTTTTGATTAAAAAATATAAGCAAGACGAATATTTAAAGGATAGGGTAGACCAGTTGGAATTAAAATTGAATTTGGTGCGTAATAGTTTTGAATCTACTTTTAATCCTCAAGATTATATAAAAGCATCTAATGAGATGTATATAGTGGAGTAGGGCATTTTAAAAAATATTTCAGATAAAAAAAGCCGAGGGAATTTCCTCGGCTTTTCTTGATTATATTATAAAAGTAGTTCTTAGAACTGAAGATTTAATTTAGCATAATAATATGCTCCACCAAAGCCCATTTGAACAGAATCCCAGTATCCACCACCTTCAACCCAGTCATCTTGTTGATCTGGATATACATTGAAAAGGTTGTTACTACCAACATTTAATTTTAGGCTCGAACTAATTTTATATCCTAAATTTAAATCGGCAGTTATTTTAGAACCATAAGTATCTGTTGCTGCTGCGATTTGATCTTCAAAAGTTCCATAATCTGCAACATCCTCAAAGGTTTGGAAATCTAATAATTCCACCTCACTAAAATGGTTCAATCCTACAGCAACATCAAATTTATTGATATCATATTTTAAGTTTAAGATAAATTTACTTTTTGGAGCTGAAGCTAATAAAAATGCTTTATCACGCTCTCCAAAGAAAGTTTGTTCATCTAATGGCCCATTTTTAACAGCAGTAATACTCATGTCATTGAAATTCCCTATCAAACTAGAAGTAAATGTTCCTTGTCCTAAGATTGCTTTATGGGAAAGAACGATGTCTAATCCAAGAGTTTCAGTATCCGCACCATTTGCAAAGAATTGTGCTGCCTCCACATTTTCTATTTCAGGAGCATCAAAATTTCCTGTTAAAACTATACGATCTTGAATGTCTATATAATATCCATCTACTGTAGCTGTGAAACTTCCATAATTCGCTGTAAAACCTAAAGAGGCATTAAATGCAGTTTCCTCTTGTAAAGGTCCAATCCCAAAAGATGCAGTTACAGGACTATTATTAGGAGATAACAAAGATTCTAAAGCTTCTCCACCCACAAAATTGGTGAATTTCAAGTTGTAATAGATTTGTGCCAAAGAAGGAGCTCTAAAACCTGTGCTTACAGAACCTCTTAAGTTAACATCATCTGTTACTTTGTATCTTGCCGCTAATTTCCCATTTAGAGTACTTCCAAAATCGCTATAATCCTCAAATCTAGCTGCTGCCGCAAGCAAAAATCTATCTGTTATATCAAATTCTCCATCTACATAAAAGGAAACATTAGATCTACTTCTGTCAACTACGTTCGCTGGTCCATATCCCGGGAAACCTTGAGATCCTCCAGGGCCGGCTGCTAATAAAGCTCCGTTTGGATTTGGAATAGTGTTGTCATCTATATCTAAAACAGGATTCCCATCGGCGTCTCTAACAATGTCATCATAAGCATTGTTAACAGACCCGGTACCATCATAAGTGGCATAAGATCCTTCTTCACCTTCGAAGATCACGAAATTCTCAGTTTTATATTCTGCACCAAAAGCAAAATTCACCCCTTCCAGCATATCTTCATAATACTTAGAGAAATCCAGATTAACAGTGTTCTGGCTTAAACTATGTCCACCCGCATCAAAATTAGTTGGTGATTTATCTTGTAAAGAAGCATTTAAAGTTCCTTTAATATAATAATGGAAAAAGTTTTCCCCCCAAGTATTACTAACATCTATTTTCCAACCGCTTTCCGTTTCAGTTCTAAAACCTGCCGCTACAGAGTTATCTGTAATTATAGAGGTAATTCTTGGCGTAAAACCATCAGGGTAGATACTTACCACGTTTCTTGCCGTTGGGTTGTTTCTTGTAAATGCGTAAGCATCAGTATCTCTATAGTTTCTACCTCCAAAAGCGTAGAATTGAGATTTTTCTGAAACTGGAACCATAACATTTCCGAAGAAATTAAAGCCATCTATTGCAGCTTCTCCAAAACCTCTTCTAAAACTGAATCCCGGTCTAAGGGTTTTGTTTTTACTAATGTATTCTGTCGTGAAGTTGGCAAAACCACCTTCGCCAATCTCTACACCGTAATTGGCAGTAACCTTTACAGAGCCTCCATCAAAATCTTTGTCTTTTCCAATTTGGTTTCCGTCTTTCTCTGTGTCTAATCTGTTTCCATCTGTATTTGGAGTTCCTTCCGGGAAATTTCCTTCAGGATTGTTGCTATAGAACCCATAATTTACATTTCCGGTGAATTGACCAACCTTATCGTTCAATACAAGATTGATTACCCCTGCGATAGCATCAGAACCATATTGTGCGGAAGCTCCATCTCTTAAGATCTCAATCCTTTTAATAGCAGAAGCCGGGATCGCGTTAAGATCTGTTCCGGTGTTTCCACGGCCTCTTGTTCCAAATATGTTGATCAAGGAAGACTGGTGTCTTCTTTTACCATTTATTAAGACTAAAGTCTGATCCGGACCTAAACCTCTTAAAGAGGCAGGATCAATATGATCTGCACCATCTGAACCAGATTGCTTATTTGCATTAAATGAAGGAGCTGCATACTGCAATAATTCATTTACTTCAATTCTACCTGTTTGAGTAGAAATAGCAGCTACATCTATAACATCTATGGCAACAGGAGTATCTGTAGCAGTCCGTTTTGGGCTTCTGGATCCTACTATTTGAATTTCACCTAGTGAAACACCATCTGCTAAAGAAACATTTATCGTGGTTCTACCGGCAACAACTTCTTCGGTTTGCTCAAATCCAACATAACTAAATACCAATGTGGCATTTTCGCTAACCGTGATAGTGTAATTTCCATCGAAATCTGTTGTAGTACCGTTAGTGGTACTTTTTTCGAATACATTCACTCCAGGAAGTGGTACTCCGGAGTTGTCTGTTATGGTTCCGTTAACTTGCTGAGCCATTAGGAACCCGGGGGCAATTAATAAAATAAATACCAGGAAAATTTTGTTCATAAGGAAGGTTTTTGTTGGTTAGTTGTGATTAAGATTAATTTTTCATTAAAAACTGATTAATTCTTCAGTTAAAACATAAATATATGTAAATCTTAACAAGAATAATAATAATTAAATAAAAGGAAAAAATAATAAGATTAGGATATTTTGAAATTTTCATTTCCATTCCCAAATTTAAACAGGTTAGTTTCTATAGGTTTCAAACTTCTTTCTTTTGGTTCTCCCTTCTTACTTCCAAGATTAAAACCTATCTTTGCAGCCGCAAAAACAAAGCATTAAATTTTATTATATGAAAGCTGGAATTGTAGGATTACCAAATGTGGGGAAATCAACCCTTTTTAATTGTTTGTCGAATGCAAAAGCGCAAAGTGCCAACTTTCCTTTTTGTACGATAGAACCAAATATTGGGGTGGTGAATGTACCGGATATGAGATTGCAAAAATTAGAAAGCTTGGTGAATCCTGAACGTGTTTTACCTGCCACCGTAGATATAGTGGATATTGCAGGTCTTGTAAAAGGTGCGAGTCAAGGAGAGGGCTTAGGAAATCAGTTTTTAGGAAACATTCGTGAAACAGATGCTATTCTTCATGTCTTACGTTGTTTTGAAGATGATAATATTATACATGTAGATGGTTCTGTAGATCCTGTTAGGGATAAAGAGACCATAGATATGGAGCTTCAGCTAAAGGATCTTGAGACTATAGATAAAAAGTTAGAGAAGGTAAAAAGAGCTTCCAAAACAGGAAATAAAGAAGCTCAGAAAGAAGAAGCTGCTTTATTGAAAGTGAAAGTAGGATTAGAAGCAGGGAAATCTGTTAGAGCTCTGGAGCTTACCGAATCTGAAAGAGAGGAGTTTATCCAGAATTTACAGCTTATTACAGATAAACCTGTAATGTATGTGTGTAATGTAGATGAAAGTGCTGCTGTAAATGGGAATGCATTTGTAGAGCAGGTGAAAGAAGCAGTAAAAGATGAAAATGCTGAGGTAATAGTTTTGGCAGTAGGAACTGAAGCTGATATTACAGAGCTTGATGATTATGAGGAAAGAAAAATGTTTCTTCAGGATATAGGATTGGATGAACCAGGTTCAGCAAAACTTATCCGTGGAGCTTATAAATTGCTGAATTTACAAACCTATTTTACAGCAGGAGTTAAAGAAGTGAGAGCTTGGACAATACCAGTTGGATCTAGCGCACCTCAAGCTGCAGCAGTGATACATACAGATTTCGAAAAAGGATTTATTAGAGCAGAGGTGATCGCTTATGAAGATTTTGTTTCTTTAGGAAGCGAAGCCAAAGTAAAAGAAGCTGGTAAAATGAAAGTAGAAGGAAAAGAATATATAGTTAAAGACGGAGATGTAATGCATTTCAGATTTAACGTGTAATTCAATAATAAAATATAATCAGAATATAAATCTTGCAGAAATGTGAGATTTTCTGTTTTCAGCATATCTATTTAATTACAGCACAAATAAATATTTATCAGATTCTTATTAAAATATTCTTAATTTCTTTGTTAATTACTTTGTGCGCCAGGTGTTTTAATTATTTAACATAACTCTTATATTAGCGACTTAACGGCAGGATTTATTTATGATAGAGGAAACTAAGTATACCGAAGATAATATTCGTTCTTTAGATTGGAAGGAGCACATTAGAATGCGCCCCGGAATGTATATTGGAAAACTTGGGGATGGTTCTACAGCAGATGATGGTATTTACATACTTCTTAAAGAAGTATTAGATAACAGTATAGATGAGTTTGTAATGGGAACAGGTAAGACCATTGAGGTCTCTGTGCAAAACCAGCGTGTAATTGTTCGAGATTATGGGCGTGGTATTCCGTTGGGGAAAATAGTAGATGTAGTTTCTAAAATGAATACCGGAGGTAAATATGACTCCCGGGCATTTAAGAAATCTGTAGGATTGAATGGAGTTGGAACAAAGGCTGTAAATGCATTGTCTTCCAATTTTAAAGTAGAATCTACAAGAGATGGAAGATCTAAATCGGCAGAGTTTGAGCAAGGGAATTTAATAAATCAAGAGGAATTAGAAGAAACTTCACGACGTCGTGGAACGAAAGTTTCTTTTACTCCAGACGAAGCCATCTTCAAAAACTTTAAATATCGTAATGAGTATATCGAAAAGATGCTCAAGATTTATGTGTATTTAAATCCCGGTCTTACTATTATGTTTAATGGTGAGAAATTTTATTCTGAAAATGGATTAAAAGATCTTCTTGGAGATAGTATAAATGAAGAGGATCAACTTTATCCAATTATTCACTTAAGAGGAGAGGATATTGAACTGGCTCTTACACATAGTAAAACACAATATTCTGAAGAATACCATTCTTTTGTAAATGGACAAAATACCTCTCAAGGGGGAACACATTTAATAGCTTATAGGGAATCTTTGGTAAGAACGATTCGTGAATTCTTCGGTAAGAATTATGAATCTTCAGATATTCGAAAATCGGTGGTGACTGCGATAAGCATTAAAGTAATGGAGCCTATTTTTGAAAGTCAGACCAAGACAAAACTTGGCTCTACAGATATGGGTGGGGATCTTCCAACGGTTCGAACTTATATCAACGATTTTTTAAAGAAATATCTGGATAACTTTTTGCACAAGAACCCTGAAACTGCCGAGAAGTTACAGCGGAAGATCTTACAGGCAGAGCGGGAACGCAAGGAATTATCCGGGATTAGAAAACTGGCAAAGGATAGAGCAAAAAAAGCCAGTTTGCATAATAAGAAACTAAGAGATTGTAGAATACATTTAGGGGATAATAAAAAACAACGCTATTTGGAATCTACCTTATTTATTACCGAGGGAGATTCTGCCAGTGGAAGTATCACCAAATCCAGAGATGTTAATACGCAAGCTGTTTTCAGTTTAAAGGGGAAACCTTTAAATAGCTATGGCCTTTCTAAAAAGATCGTTTACGAGAACGAAGAATTTAATCTCTTGCAGGCAGCATTAAATATTGAGGAATCTATAGCAGATCTAAGATATAATAATGTTGTAATAGCTACCGATGCCGATGTGGATGGAATGCATATTAGATTGTTATTAATAACATTTTTTCTCCAGTTTTTTCCTGAATTGATAAAAGAGAATCACCTGTATATTTTACAAACTCCTTTATTTAGGGTTAGAAACAAAAAGGATACAATATATTGCTACAGCCAATTAGAGAAACAGGCTGCTATGGATAAATTAAGTGGTAAAGTTGAGATAACTCGATTTAAAGGACTTGGAGAGATATCTCCAGATGAATTCAAACATTTTATTGGAGAGAACATTCGTTTAGATCCAATTATGTTAGATAAAGAAATGTCTATAGAAGAATTGCTTAGTTTTTATATGGGTAAGAATACACCGGATAGGCAGGAATTTATAATAAATAATTTAAAAGTTGAACTTGATTTGATAGAGGACTAGCTTATGAGGTTTAAAAACACAAGTGAGACTAAGATTGTTCCCTCTATTTATATGATTATTGTAGCTGCTTTTGTTACAAATATCTTCGTAAATTTAGAATTAATGGCCTCAGATAATGAGAGTACCATTACGTTAAGTCATTTCCTGCCTAATATATTACTCATAGCCTTCGGGATTTATTTCCACAGGGTAGGTCAACTATTCGATTTTGATAGTGATGGAGAAACTTTGAATTTTAAGAACAATGGATTATTTTTTTCCAAATTCATGGAATACCGTGTTAAGAGAGCGGAATTTCCGAAGGGGAAATTAATAGATTTTAAGGTAAGTGATTACTTAATATTTACCAGCTTAAAGATCTATATTCGAAGCAGAAGAAAAAAGGGACCAAGAAAATATACATTCAATATCACCTTTTTGAATAAAAAGAAAAAAAGAGGAATGATCGAGTCACTTAAAAAAGTACTTGAGAAAAATAAAGTAGAATCTTAATGGATTTAGAATATCAGGATAATTCACAGGAAGTCCCAGAAGAACAAGAGCAGTCTGAAGAAAAACTTATTCGTGTTACAGGAATGTACAAGGATTGGTTTCTGGACTATGCCTCTTATGTTATTTTGGAGCGTGCTGTTCCTGCTGTAGAGGATGGTTTTAAACCGGTGCAACGTAGGATCATGCACTCAATGAAGGATCTGGACGACGGTAGGTATAACAAAGTTGCAAATATAGTAGGGCATACCATGCAGTATCACCCACACGGAGATGCCAGTATTGGAGATGCCATGGTTCAGGTAGGGCAAAAAGAGCTCTTGATAGATATGCAGGGGAACTGGGGGAATGTATATACCGGTGACCGTGCTGCGGCGCCTAGATATATCGAAGCCAGATTGTCCAAATTTGCTTTGGAAGTTATTTATAATCCTAAAATCACAAACTGGCAACTTTCTTATGATGGCAGGAAAAAAGAACCGGTAAATCTACCTGTAAGATTTCCGTTATTATTAGCTCAAGGAGCAGAGGGAATTGCAGTTGGATTAAGCACCCGAATTCTACCTCATAACTTTATTGAACTTATTGATGCTTCAATAAAACATTTAAAAGGAAAGAGTTTTAAAGTATTTCCGGATTTCCCAACAGGTGGGGAAGCGGACGTTTCAAATTATAATGATGGAAAACGTGGAGGTAGGGTACGAGTTCGTGCAAAAATAGCTCTACACGATAAGAACATACTGGCTATAACAGAAATACCCTTTGGTACTACAACTACTTCTTTAATAGACTCTGTTCTAAAAGCGAACGATAAAGGTAAGATCAAGATCAAGCGTATTGAAGATAATACGGCTGAGCATGTAGAGATCCTTGTCTATTTACCATCCAATGTATCTCCGGATAAAATGATTGATGCATTATATGCTTTCACGACCTGCGAGAATTCTATTTCACCTTTAGGTTGTGTAATTATAAACAACAGACCAGTCTTTTTAGGTGTTACAGAAATGCTGAAACGCTCTACAGATCACACCTTGAGCTTGCTGAAGAGTGACCTGGAGATTAGATTGAAAGAGTTTGAAGAACAGTGGCATTTTGCTTCTTTAGAGCGAATTTTTATACAAAATAGAATTTATCGTGATATTGAAGAAGAAGAAACCTGGGAAGGTGTAATAAAAGCTATAGATAATGGTTTAAAACCTCATGTTACTCATTTAAAACGTGCTGTTACCGAAGAAGATATTACAAGATTAACAGAAATACGAATTAAGAGGATCTCTAAATTCGATATAGATAAGGCGCAACAAAAAATTGATGCCCTTGAAGATGAGATCGCGCAGGTAAAACATGATTTAGCTCACCTCGTAGATTTTGCGATTGCTTATTTTCATAGATTGAAAAAGGAATACGGGGCAGGTAGAGAAAGAAAGACAGAGCTTAAACTATTTGAAGACATAGAAGCTTCTAAAGTGGCAATGCTCAATACAAAGCTCTATGTAAACAGAAAAGAAGGTTTTATTGGAACTTCCCTAAAGAAGGATGAATTTGTTGCAGACTGTTCGGACATAGATGATATCATTTGCTTTACAGCAGATGGAAAAATGATAGTTACCAAGGTAGATGCTAAAACCTTTATTGGTAAAGATATAATTCATGTAGCAGTATTTAAGAAGAAGGATAAGCGTACCATTTATAACCTGATCTATAGAGATGGTAAGGGTGGTTCCTCATATGTGAAACGATTTGCAGTTACTTCTGTTACCAGAGATAGAGACTATCCTACTACTCAGGGTAAAAAAGATTCTAAGATCCTGTATTTTTCAGCTAATCCAAATGGAGAGGCAGAAGTAGTTACAATTTATCTAAGACAGGTTGGAAGTATCAAGAAGCTTAAATTTGAAACCGATTTTTCAGATATGGCTATAAAAGGCCGAAATGTAAAAGGGAATATTGTTACCAAATATGCAGTTAAGAAGATAGAACTTAAAGAAGAGGGGGTTTCTACATTGAAACCTCGAAAAATTTGGTTCGATGATAGTGTGAAGAGGCTAAATGTAGATGAGCGTGGAGATTTACTCGGTGAATTTAGGGGAGAAGACAGGCTGTTGATTGTTACTCAGGATGGAGTTGCTAAAACCATTAAGCCAGAATTAACCACCAGATTCGATGATGAATTTATAATCCTTGAAAAATGGGTTCCTAAGAAACCTATTTCTGCAGTTTATTGGGAAGCAGAGAAAGAGCGCTATTATGTAAAGCGATTCCTTATTGAAAATGAAGATAGAGAGGATTTCTTTATAGGAGATCACGAAAAGTCTTATTTGGAATTGGCTTCTACAGATTATATCCCACAAATTGAACTGGTTTTCTCTAAAGCCAAAGGTAAAGATCCTAAACCAAATCAAATAATTAATGTTGAAGATTTCATTTCAATAAAAGGGGTTAAAGCACTTGGAAATCAGTTGACTACTGATAAAGTAAAACAGATTAACTTACTGGATCCTATTCCTTTTGAAGTAGAGGAAGTGCCTCTGGAAGAACTTGAAGTTCAGGAGGAAGAAATTATTACTGAAGATGGAGTTAAGAAAGAAAAATATTCAGGAATGACTCAATTCGAAATAAAAAAGAGCGAGGAAAGTCAGACTAAATTATTCGATGAGGAGTAATGGGGTTACCTAAAGAATTCAAAGGAGTTTGCAGTTAAAGGCAGTAAGATAGGATATGTTAGTGGGGTTCATTATTGGTACTGCTTTCAATGAAGTTATGCCTGTTTTGGTTAAGCAAGTAGCGCTTCCGCCAATTTCCCTGCTCACAAATAGAATTAATATCGCAGACAGAAGATTTATCCTACTCAGCCTGGCGCTTTAGAGGTAGAATGGGATCGCTATAGGTTACGGAGCTTGGATAGAAGCAATGTTGGACTTTGTGATCATTGGATTCACCATTTTTCTTGTAGTAAAGTTGATGAATAGCTTCAGAATAAAAACTCAGGATCCTAAAGATAAAACAGTCGAAACTCAAAGAAAATTCAATTGCTATAGGACCTTACAGAATTAATGCAAGAACAGGATCTGCTTCTTAAAAATAGTAAAGGCTATATCTAATCTGAAATCTTGGTTACATTACCCTTCTTTTTCTTGGGATCACCTACTAATCCATATTCAAAGGTATAAGTGTCTTTTTTGGTGGTCAATATCTTTATGTGTAGCGGTTTCCGCTCAGCGATATTCTTAGGGTTCAAATTCTTAATGATGTACTCACAGTCATTGATCCATCTTACCGAGGAAGTGTCTACTGCGCCTTGAAAAGAATCTATTTCTAAGCTGTCATTTCTAATAAAGGTGGAGGTTACCAACTCTCCGTTTAAATAAGATTCAAATTTAAATGTTCCTGTGTGAAATTGATTGCAGTCTCTTTCGGGTGAATAACAGGACGAAAGTGCTAAAAATATACAAAGGCAAAGTAGAATTTTTTTCATTTAAATAAGATTTCAAGCATCATTGAGTTTCCTTAATTCACGGAAGTAAAATTGATCATTTATATTAAATGCCCATTATGGGCTTTCATGCTGCAAAATAAGAATATTCTAGTGTAATTCTCAGTTTTCGAAGGCTTCAAAAGTGCCATCTTCATAAAAAAGCACCACTCTCTTAATTTTCTTTGTTGAAGAATTACTTTCAGGGAAGATTTTTTCAGTTATAGATGCATCCTTTGGGTCCTCATTTTCTAATTGTTTCGAAGTAATTGTTGGGGCAGAAGCTTCAATTTGTTTTTCCGGCTTCGAAGTTTTTGCAGCTGATTTAGGGAAATCACCCTTCCCATTTAATAGCCAATACAACTCTACTTCAGGATAAGTTTGAACGATCTTAAGAACAAAATCTAAACTAGGTTTATTTCTGCCAGACAAAATATGTGAGATAGAAGAGCGTCCAACTTGGATAGCATCTGCAAATGTAGCGGCTGAAATTTCATAATATTCCATGATGATTTGTAGCCTTTTAGAAAACTCCTCGCTGTTTACCATTGTAAATCTTTATTTAATTTAAGGGTGTTTACAAATGTAAAACATTGAATGATCATAACCAAATTACAATTGTAAAGATACAGTAATGGTATGAAGTTTTAGATTAAATAGATTGGGTTAAATAGCTAAACAATAAGAAGTTAACCCTAATATTATAGTGGATTGGAATTTTTCCATCTTTGTTTACATCCGCCAAGACCGAATAGTTTACACTTGTAAACAAAACCACTTGATTCATGTGTTTACATTTGTAACATAATGATTATTTACTTTTGTAAACATGAAAAACGAACACTCTTCTATTCTAAAATTTATACAACATTACCATAGCATTAAAGAGCCTACTCTTTCTGGTAGATATATAAATGCTGATCACATTTTTGAGGCCTTAGAAAAAGCTGCGACTAAATTTGAGCTTAAGATTCTTGGCCAATCAACTTTAGGAGAACCTATTCATTTATTGAAAATTGGAAGTGGAAAGATTAAAATTTTGATGTGGTCTCAAATGCATGGGAATGAATCTACAACCACCAAAGCGGTATTCGATATTCTAAGTGCTCTTGATAATACTTTGAAAGATCCTCTTATAGATGAAATATTAAATACATTCTCCTTATATATCATCCCGATGTTAAATCCTGATGGTGCCAGAGCTTACACCCGTGTTAACGCCAATCAGGTAGATCTTAATAGGGATGCAAAGAACTTAGAGGAAGTTGAAAGTAGAATTTTAAGGAAGGTCTTTGATGAATTTAAACCGGACTTTTGCTTTAACCTTCATGATCAAAGAAGCATTTTTAGCGCTGGACCAAATGAAAATCCTGCTACTTTATCTTTTTTAACCCCTTCAGAGGACCTAGGGAGGTCTGTAACTCCTTCCAGAGAAGAGTCAATGAAAGTTATCGCTGCGATCTATAAAGACTTGTCTACAGTTATCCCAGAACGAATAGGACGATATGACGATGGGTATAATAGTAATTGTACAGGTGATGCTTTTCAGAGTCTGGGGGTTCCAACAATTCTGTTTGAGGCTGGCCACTCGAATAATGATTACCAACGCGAACAAACCAGAGAATATGTATTTATAGCTATACTCTCTGGATTAAATGCAATAATGAACACGAGTTACAAGGATATTAAGCCTGAGATCTACTTTAATATTCCGGAGAATGAAAAGCTTTTTTACGATATCATACTGCGTAATGCAGAGGTAAAGGGGGAGATCGTGGATATAGCGATCCAGTTTAAAGAGGTTTTAAAAAATTCTGAAGTAATTTTTTTAGGTGTAATAGAAAACATCTCTAAAGAATTAGCGTTCTTTGCACACAAAGAAATCTACTGCAATTTGCAAAGCGTCACACTTCTTGACCATAAAGCACCCTCTGAAAACGTTATATTGGATAAGATTCTTCTTAAAAATGAAGTTTTAATGATAAATTAAGAAAAAAATTAAATTTCCTTGCTAATTATTTATTGAAATTGTATTATTTTTGTATTTCATTAAAAGACTTTAAGAATTATGGCAAAATATAAATTAGACGAAACCGATCATCAGATTCTGGATATGTTAATCGAGAATACTCGTACTCCGTTTACCGATATTGCTAAAAAACTGAATATTTCAGCTGGAACTGTGCATGTGCGTGTTAAGAAGATGGAAGAGGCACAAATAATTTTAGGTTCTACCTTAACCTTGAATTATGATAAATTAGGCTATGCTTTTATAGCTTACGTAGGGATATTTTTGAAAAACACTTCACAAACAAAATTTGTATTGGAGCGTATTAATGACATTCCATTCGTAACTGTTGCTCATGTAACAACAGGAAAATTTAATGTGTTTTGTAAAATTCGAGCAAAGAATACACAACACGCAAAAGAGATCATATTTCAATTAGATGATATAGAAGGGGTTTACAGAACCGAAACTATGATATCTCTAGAGGAAAGTATGAACGATAAAAAACGTTTGATGCATTCTATCTTCAAAGAATTGTAGGCGTTTTAAAGTTTTATTAAAAACCCTTTATTCCATTTGGTCTAAAGGGTTTTTTTATACCTTGAACTGTAATTTACATTCAAAAATATTATGAAACGATCAGACTTAAATACTTCAGAATTCCATCCTTATTATAAAACTTATATTGAAACCTTACCGGATCAGGATCTCATTATAATTCTCGAAGATCTGAAAACGGAATTTATAAATTTCCTGAAAGGTCTTAATGAGGAGAACCTGAAGCATAGTTATGCCCTTGGGAAATGGACGGTAGGGCAGGTCCTGCAGCACATAATAGATACAGAAAGAATATTTCAGTATCGTGCATTGACCATTGCCAGGGAAGATCTCACCCCGATATCTGGTTTTGATCAAGACGCTTATGTGCCAGCTTCAAAAGCAGATAGAAGGAGTTTGGAAAGTTTTATCAGGGAATTCGAATCTGTTAGGAACTCGGGGATTGCATTGTTTGGAAGTTTTGAGGAAGATATGTCCAATAGAATTGGCAAAGCAAATAAATCTAAGCTTAGTCCACGTGCAGCCGGATTTATTTCGGCAGGGCATCAAAAGCATCATTTATTGTTATTTAAATCTCACTATGGTTTATGAATGGAATAAAAACCTTTCTTAAATTATTGCAGAAAACATATGTAAATCTTAAAATATAATTCAGAATAAAAAAGCGGCCTATAATTAATAGGGCGCTTTTTTATTCTAGATATCTAAATCTTCATCCTCTTCCTCGTCGTCATTTTTTTCAGGAATTTCAACGATTGGTTCATTGAAATCGGAATCATCGTAATCCTCTTCATCGTAATTTGCCATGGAGTTCTCTAACTTGGTACTTACTTTAACCAAATAAATAGAATCCTCTGTTCGCACTTCTACAGCCTCAACAGTTTCATTTTTAGCATTTTTAAATGAAATCACATGGTCATCATCATATCCATCAGGATATTTGTCTACCAATAGGCTTAAAATTTCTGGAGTTAACTTTTTGTAATCTACAATGACTCTTTTCATAACTACGATTTGATGATGTAATTAAAGTAAAAATAGCATTATTTTTAAACGATCGAAATATTTTTAAATTAATTTTTCAGATAATAATTCATCGCCTCTATTAGCAGTTCATTTGGTACAATAATATCTATTTCTGCTTCCCCAATATCTTTTAAGAGGACAAAATTTATATTACCATGAGAATTTTTCTTATCGAACTTAAGAAGATCTAAAATAATATCATAATCATCTGGCAATAAGTTTATTCTAGGGAATATTTCATTTATTTTTTTAGTGATATTTTCTAATTTATTACTGGGAAATTCACATATTTTATGTGATAAATAAGTGGCCATTATCATTCCGGCTGCAATTGCTTCCCCATGTAATAATGTAGTTTTTTCAGGATTGGTTAAGAAATAAGATTCAATGGCATGACCTAAAGTATGCCCATAATTAAGTGTTTTTCGAAGATTTTTTTCGGTAGGATCTTCCTTGACAATTCTGGACTTTATCTCTATAGATTCTGTGATCAGGCTATCCAGATCTTCCAGAGTAAGAGCCTCCAGATTGGTCGCTTTTTCCCAATAGGTCTCACTTGCAATAAGCCCATGTTTTAAAATTTCAGCCAAACCGCTACGCATTTCATTTGCGGGTAGGCTTGTTAGGTAATTAGAATCTATTAAAACCATTTCCGGCTGATTGATAACGCCAATCTGATTTTTTAAATTTCCCAGATCTACTCCACATTTTCCGCCAACCGAAGCGTCGACCATTGCGAGTAGGCTAGTGGGTATATTAATATAAGAGATTCCCCTTTTAAAAGTGCTGGCTACAAATCCACCAAGATCTGTAACAACTCCGCCACCCAGATTTATCATGAGGCTTTTTCTATCGGCCCCCAATTCAGACAGGGTGTTCCAGATCCCGGAACAGGTTTCTATGTTTTTGTGTTCTTCTCCAGCCTCCATCTCAATAACTTCAATGGCAACATCGGTTTCCAGTTGTTGAAGAAAAATAGTCAAACAATTATCATGTGTATTGCTATCAACTAAGATCAAGATCATTGAGGGTTGTGCTGCCCGGAGATAAGAAGATAATTCGGTATAGCCCTTCTCTGCATAAAAAATTGAAGCTTGACTAGCTAAAATTGCCATATTATTATTGATTTTTGTTTAAATTTATAGATATCGAAATTAAGCAGAAAAAAATTAAATTATCTTAACTCAATAATTATATTTGTTACAATAAGAACCTACAGATGATTACACAAAAAATTTTTAATGACACTAAGACTGCTTTCAAATTAAAATCTAACGAAGATCTTAATAGAGCATTGTTTCTTTTTAGCATGATCAACAGACCAACCTTAGTAAAGATTGGAACTTATCTCACAAATATTTCATTAAAATTTCATTTGCCGGTAGAAGGTCTTATTAAAAACACCGTTTTTAAGCAATTCAGTGGTGGTGAGACCATGGAAGATTGTATGAAGGTGATCGATAAAATGTATGCCAAGAAGTTATATAGTATTTTAGATTATTCTGTAGAAGGAAAAGAGGAGGAAGCACAATTTGATGCTGCCATGAAAAAGAAAATTAATGTTATAGAATTTGCTTCAAAAAAGACAGAACTTCCATATGCTGTTTTTAAACCTACGGGAATTGGAAGACTTGAAATATGGGAAAAGGTATCTTCACAAGAAACTTTAACCCAAGAAGAGGAAGAGGAATGGGCTCGTGTTAGAAATAGAGTAGATCTTATTTGTGGGGCTGGCTATAAAAATGATATAAGTGTTTTAGCAGATGGGGAAGAATCCTGGATGCAAAAATCCGCAGATGAACTCATGGAAGAGATGATGAAAAAATACAATCAGGAAAAAGCGATTGTATTTAATACTCTTCAATGTTATAGATGGGATAGATTACAGTATTTACAAGACTTACACCTAAAGGCAAAAGCTGAAGGCTATAAAGTAGGAGCAAAGATCGTACGTGGTGCGTATATGGAGAAGGAAAATGAACGCGCAAATAAAATGGGATATCCAACCCCAATATGTGAAAGTAAGGAAGCAACAGATGTTAGCTTTAATCTAGTCTTGGCATATTGTCTTGCTTATTTAGACGACATTTCGCTCTTTATAGGAACTCATAATGAAATGAGTAATTATCTGGCTTTACAAATAATGGAGGATAAGAATATCTCCATTAACGACGATCGGGTTTGGTTTAGCCAATTGTATGGCATGAGTGATAATATAAGTTTAAATCTTGCTAAAAAGGGATATAACACGGTGAAATTAGTGCCTTTTGGCCCGGTAAGGGAAGTAGTTCCCTACTTAATACGTAGAGCACAAGAGAATACTTCAGTAAAAGGTCAAACCGGTAGAGAGCTGTCATTATTAATAGAGGAACGTAAACGCAGAAAAGGAGAGCATGCTATAGCTAACCGAGAATAATTTAAACCTCATGAGTTTTATTTCTAAGTTCGTTTATTTTAAGATTTTTAAATGGAAAATTCAGGGTGATTTCAATCCTGAAATTAAAAAATGTGTTTTTATTGTAGCTCCCCACACCAGTTGGTGGGATTTTTCTTTGGGAGTCTTAACTCGTAATATCTTGGATATCGAAGTTAATTTTGTTGGAAAAAAGGAATTATTCAAACCTCCATTTGGCTGGTATTTTAGATGGATGGGAGGAGCACCGGTCGATAGGGTTTCCAAAGAAAAGAAAGTTTCGGCAATTGCCTCCATATTTAAAACCAAGAAGGTTTTTAGGTTGGCTTTATCTCCGGAAGGAACCAGACAGAAAACCGAAAGATGGAGAACCGGTTTCTATTATATTGCTGAAGAAGCCAATGTCCCCATCATAATGGTTGCTTTTGATTATGGTAAAAGAACCACCAAATTTTCTGAGCCTTTTTATACTACAGGCGATATTAAAAAAGATCTTCCTAAAATTGAGAATTTTTATGAAGGTGTTCTGGGGAAATTTCCTAAACAATTTTAGAATCTAAAAAGCTTAATCTTCAGATTCGTCCATAGTATGATATACATTTTGAACATCATCATCTTCTTCCAGACGTTCCAATAATTTCTCTACATCTGCAGCTTCATCGGGAGATAATTTTTTAGTCACTTGGGGAATTCTTTCGAATCCAGATGATAAAATTTCGATACTTCTGCTTTCCAATTCCTTCTGAATTGCGCCAAAGCTTTCAAAAGGAGCATAAATCAATATTCCATCTTCATCTTCAAATACTTCATCAGCGCCAAAATCGATCAATTCCAGCTCTAATTCTTCGGCATCATGTCCTTCAGAATTAATTCTGAAGTTACAGGTATGATCGAACATAAATTCTACTGAACCTGAAGTTCCAAGGTTCCCATCACTCTTGCTAAAGTGCATACGCACATTTGCAACAGTTCTATTGTTATTATCTGTAGCAGTTTCTACCAATACTGCTATTCCATGAGGTGCATAACCTTCAAAAAGCACTATTTTATAATCCCCTTGATCTTTATCTGTAGAGCGCTTAATTGCACGGTCGATATTATCTTTAGGCATGTTCACACTTTTCGCATTCTGAATTACTGCGCGAAGCCTGGAATTAGTGTCGGGGTCTGGTCCGCCTTCCTTCACGGCCATTACAATATCCTTTCCAATTCTAGTGAACGCTTTAGACATTGCAGACCAACGTTTCATTTTACGTGCTTTTCTAAATTCGAATGCTCTTCCCATAAATATTTAAATCTGATGTAAAAATAAAAAAACGTTCCATTTCTAGCTAAAAAAATGGAACGACAATCTAAAATAATTATATTTTACTCAGCATTTACAATTCCCTCTATTGCTTTTGCTAGTTTAAAATCCTTTTCGGTAACCCCACCGGCATCATGAGTAGATAGTGAAATTTCCAGTTGATTATAAACATTGTTCCAATCTGGATGATGGCTTTGTGCTTCAGCTTCAAAAGCAATACGGGTCATTAAAGTAAAGGCTTCCTTAAAGTTTTCGAATTCAAAAGAAGTTTGTAACGAGTTATCGTTAAAGGTCCAACCTTCCAGTGATCCCAATTTTTCATTTATTTCTTTTTCAGATAATTTCATAATAATAATTTTTAAAATATTAGCGGTATTCAGGATTTTCAAAAGCCCATCTTATACCATCTTTCCATTCCCCAGGTAAATTACCATAGGCAGGATATCCACCAAATTGCTTTAGAATACTTGCTAAATGCATTAGATTATAGGTCATAAAGGTAGTATTCCTGTTTGTGAAATCGCTCTCTTGGGCATTAGATTCTTCATCTAAATAACTTGGCCCGGGACCAACTTCTCCAATCCATCCGGCATCTGCCTGAGGTGGAATGGAATAGCCTAAATGCTGCAGGGAGTATAACATACTCATGGCACAATGTTTTACGCCATCTTCATTTCCGGTAATTAAACAGCCACCAACTTTTCCATAATAAATGTACTGACCTTTTTCATTTTGCTGTGCACTCATTGCATACAAACGTTCAATGATCTTAGAGCAGATCGAGGATCGCTCGCCAAGCCAAATAGGAGTGCAAAGAACCAAAATATCTGCCGCTATAATTTTATTAAAAAGCTTGGGCCAATCATCTTTTTCTTCTCCTTCTTTGGTCATGTCTGGCTGGATTCCATTAGGAAGTGTAAAATCTGCAGCGCGAATTACTTCAACTGCGAGACCTTCCTTTTCCATTATGGATTTTGAAACTTCTATAAGTCCTCTGGTGTGACTTTGCTTTGGAGATTTTTTAAGCGTACAATTTATAAATACTGCTTTAAGATCTTTAAATTGTGGAGTATTCATTTATTTTGGTTTTCCTAAAGTTACTTATAAGCTGAGAACTCTATAAGTTTATTTTTCAGTTTAATAAAAGATTAACAGCTTTAAATCACTACAGATGAATTGATAACGTGCTGAAGAGAAATGCGTAAATTCTTTGGAAGAAGATTATCTTTGGGAAGTACTGCAAGAAAACGATCGTAATTAGAGTCGTAAACCTGTTTTAATAGTGGATTCTCGTATCCTAATGCTAAAGCGATGTCTTTTATTAGATCATGCTGATGGGTAAGATCCTCGCTCCCTAAATGAAACACCCCTTCTTTTTTCCTGTTGATTATATAATGAATTTGCTGAGTAACCCTTGTGATGTCTGTGGCATTAACAACCACATTTGGGAAAACCTCCAAGGCTTCTCCAAATTCGATCTTGTTTTTAATATCCATTGTTCTTGGAGAATTAACCCCAAAAACCATGGGCAACCTTAAGATGTTATATTTATTATTTGGTAATCTTAACAACGCATTTTCTATTTTGATCTTGAATCTACCATAAATACTTTGCGATAAAGTTTTATCGTACTCGTAAGAAGGGTAATTGGTAAAGGCATCAAAAACGTTTGCTGAAGAAATAAAAAGCAATCTGCTATTATTCCTTAAAATGTAATCTATTATTGAAAAGTGGGTACTTACCTGAGCATTAAAATCTCCCCGAAGCGCAGAAACAATTACCGTTGGTCTAAGATTCTCCAGTAGGATCTCGATGTTTTCGGATTCCATGTCGAATTCATAGAACTTATGATTTGCTTCAAAGAGATCTGAATTGGTATGATAGGTTCCATAAGTATCAAAATAGGAGCAAAGCTCCTTATATAGGGCATTCCCTATAAAGCCGCTTGCTCCTAATATCAATACTTTTTCCAATGGGTTTATCCTTTATAGAAAGGCAATTTCACTATTGTAGCAGGAACTGCTTTTTTTCTTATTTGAATATAGATCTTATCTTTAGCCTTGGCCATTTCTGTTGGGATGTAACCCATCCCAATACCTTTATCTAAAGATGGTGACATGGTTCCGGAAGTTACATTTCCAATAAGCTTCCCTTCAGCATCTACTATATCATATCCTTGTCTTGGAATTCCTCTTTCATCCAATTCGAAGGCGATAAGTTTTCTTTTTGAACCTTCTTCTTTCTGTTTTTTTAATGCTTCAGAATTAATAAAATCTTTAGTGAATTTAGTGATCCATCCCAATTTTGCTTCAATAGGAGAAGTAGTGTCGTCTATATCGTTTCCGTAAAGACAATAACCCATTTCTAACCTTAAAGTATCCCTAGCTGCCAGTCCAATAGGTTTGATCCCAAAATCGGCTCCGGCTTCAAATATTTTATTCCAGATAGTTTCGGCGTCTTCATTTTTAAAGTAAATTTCAAATCCACCACTTCCTGTATATCCTGTTGCCGAAATAATTACATTTTTCACTCCTGCAAATTCAGCAACTTCAAAAGTGTAAAATTTAATATCCTTTAAATTCACATCGGTTAAAGATTGCATGGCATCTGCAGCTTTAGGCCCTTGAATAGCAAGAAGAGAATATTCATCTGAAAGATCTTTCATTGTTGCACCCATAGTATTATGCTGTGCGATCCAATTCCAATCCTTTTCTAAGTTGGAAGCATTCACAACCAAGATGTATTTATCTTCATTCATTCTGTATATGAGAAGATCATCTACTATTCCACCATCCTCATTAGGCATACAAGAATACTGTGCTTTCCCATCTACTAATTTAGATGCGTCATTAGAACTGATCTTCTGAATAAGTTCTAAAGCATGTTCTCCGGAGATCAAAAATTCCCCCATATGAGAAACATCAAAAACCCCCACATCTTTGCGAACAGTTTCATGTTCTATATTAACGCCTTCATAAGAAACAGGCATGTCGAAGCCTGCAAATGGAACCATTTTAGCTTTTAGGGAGTGATGTATATCGTTAAGGGCTATTTTTTTCATCTCTTTATAATTTTCGCAAATTTATTTATTTCTATTTTAATAGTGGTGTAAATAAACATAATTCTTAAGAATCTCTGGCTTATATATTATTGCATACCTAGAAATTTTATATTTGTAAGAACGAGATAAATAAATCTGAGGATGAAGATATTTGATATAGAACAACTTGCCGAAGCCGACAGAATAACTATTGAAAAACAAAAGTTAAGCTCTGATGAATTAATGGAAAGAGCTGCAAGCCTTGTTTTTAAGGATATTCATTCCAAGCTAAATGGCGCTCAGGTTCCTATAAAGATCTTTTGTGGTATTGGGAATAATGGGGGAGATGGTCTAGTGATTGGGAGATTGCTCCTGGAACATGGTTACCAGGTTACTGCCTATGTTGTAAATTATAGCAATAAAAGATCTAAAGATTTCTTATTGAATTATGATAGAATAAAAGAGGTTAACAATGATTGGCCAAGTGCTATTAAGGGTGAAGATGATTTTCCTGAACTTTCTGAAAAGGATTTTATTATAGATGCCATGTTTGGTATTGGATTGAACAGACCTCTGGAAGATTGGGTTGGGAGATTAGTGCAACATATAAATAGATCTAAATCCTTTATTGTTGCCATAGATATGCCTTCGGGATTATTTGGAGATAAAATCCCAGGTAAAAATGATCCGGTAATCAAGGCAAATGTCACGATTACATTTCAATCCCCTAAATTAATTTTCTTCTTACCTCAGGCTGCTGAATATATTGGAGATATGCAGGTTATAGATATTGGTTTGGATAGGCAATACCTTACTGAAACCATTGTAAAGGCTCAATTAATAGATAAGCCTGAAGCACAATTGTTATATAGTCCTAGAAAGAGTTTTGCCCATAAAGGAGATTTTGGCCATGCATTAATTATTGGCGGAAGCTATGGAAAAATAGGAAGTGTCTCTCTTACGGCAAGAGCCACTTTAAGAACAGGAGCCGGGTTAGTTACCGTATTTTCTCCTAAATGTGGATATCAGATCCTGCAAACAGTGGTGCCTGAAGCAATGGTGCTAACAGATGAAAATGAAGAGGTGTTAAATAAAATAACTTTCGATCTTTCACCGGATGTCATTTGTTTTGGAATGGGAGCCGGTACCGCTAAAGAGACTATTAATGCTTTTAGGGATTTGCTTAAAAAAACAAATAAGCCAATGCTTATTGATGCCGATGGTATTAATATGCTTTCCAAAGAAAAGGACTTATTAAAAGAACTACCGGAAAATTCTGTTTTAACACCACACCCTGGGGAGTTGGAACGCTTGGTAGGCAAGTGGAAAGATGATTTTGATAAACTTGAAAGGGTTAAGAAATTCAGTAAGAAATTTAGCCTTATTGTGGTAATAAAAGGTGCTCATACCATTACAGTGTTCAAGGACGATCTATATGTAAATAATTCCGGGAACCCGGGTATGGCAACTGCCGGAAGTGGCGATGTGCTTTCTGGAGTAATTACTTCTTTGATCTCTCAAAAATATGAACCCTTAATTGCGGCAGTGCTGGGTGTTTATCTCCATGGAAGAACAGGAGATATTTTAGCCGAAGAATTGAGTTATCAAGGCTTGATAGCTGGGGATATAGCTAATAATATAGGGAGAGCATTTTTAGATTTGTTTAAAAAGGAAATGGAATCTGAGTGAAGTTGAAGAAATTTCAGTTATTTTAGCACTTGTTTAACTTTTAGAATGTGTAAAAACAGCGATTTTAAACTTCAATTATCTATTAAGAATTCTTAAGAACCCTAATATTATTGATTTCTTTTCTTCGTAAAATGCTAAATTATTTATGAGTTCATACCATTATATAAGTTCTGCGGTTCTAGACCTGCAGACTATTCAAGATATTATTAAAAATCAATTGAAACTGGAACTGAGTGAAGAGTCCAGAGTTAATATCGTAAAATCACGAAAATATCTTGATCAAAAAATCAAACAAAGTGATATTCCTATTTATGGAATAAATACAGGTTTTGGTTCTTTGTGTGATGTGAAGATCTCTAATAATAACTTAACTCAGCTTCAGGAGAATTTGGTGATGTCCCATGCTTGTGGAACGGGAGCCATAGTGGCGAAACCAATAATAAGATTGATGTTGTTGCTTAAGATACAATCTTTAAGTTATGGGCATAGTGGGATTGCCTTAGAAACAGTGCAAAGGTTGATAGATTTTTATAATGAAGATATTTTACCTGTTATCTTCGAACAAGGCTCGTTAGGAGCTTCGGGAGATCTTGCTCCTTTAGCACACTTATCATTGCCGCTTTTGGGGAAAGGAGAGGTTTATTTTGAAGGTGAACAAATGGAGGCTGCTACTGTTCTCGAAAAATTTAATTGGGAACCAATACAGCTGCAATCTAAAGAAGGATTGGCTTTGTTGAATGGAACTCAATTTATGAGTGCTCATGGAGTTTATGCCTTGATCGAATCTTACAGGTTATGTTATATGGCAGATGTTATAGGAGCTATTTCTATAGATGCTTTTAACTGTAATATGTCTCCATATGATGAGCTTGTACATATGGTTCGTCCACACCGAGGTCAGATAAAAACTGCGGAAAGAATTAGAGGGTTTTTAGAGGGAAGTGAAATAGCGGTAAAAGAGAAGGCAAGTGTACAAGATCCTTACTCTTTTAGATGTATTCCTCAGGTTCACGGAGCAACCAAGGACACTTTATCTTTTGCCAGAAAAACAATAAAAACAGAAATTAATTCGGTTACAGACAACCCTAATGTTTTTATAGAAGCAGATAAAATCATTTCCGGAGGAAACTTTCATGGGCAACCTTTGGCATTAGCGCTAGATTACTTAGCTATTGCTATGGCTGAGATCGGGAGTATCTCTGAACGCAGAATTTATCAATTGGTCTCCGGGCAAAGAGATCTGCCTACATTTTTAGTAGAAAATCCGGGCTTGAATAGTGGTTTTATGATTCCTCAATATACGGCTGCAAGTATTGTAAGTCAGAATAAGCAATATGCCACCCCATCTAGTGTAGATTCTATTGTTTCTTCAAACGGGCAAGAAGATCATGTGAGTATGGGATCTAATGGTGCAACTAAGTTATTGAAAGTGGTTGATAATATTTCAACAATTCTGGCTATAGAATTATTTAATGCTTCCCAGGCATTACATTACAGAGAGCCTCAACAAACATCTCCATTTTTACAGGATGTAATTACAGATTTCCGAAGTCTTGTACCAATTTTAATGGAAGATCAAATCATGGCGACGCATATTAAAAATGCCAAAACATTTGTTGCCAATTTTAAAATCGAATCACAAGTCTTATTTGATTAATTAGAGGAGCTGGTGTTTCATCCAGTTTATGGCTTCTTCTAAGGATTTAAAAACTTCAAAAGAACTACTGTTTCTAAAGAATTGCTTTTCAATAATGGAGTTTTGTTTAACAACTTCATTATCGGAAACAATTGCTATTGCAATTAAATTAGAAACATCTGCAGATTCCAAATGGATCATAGGGTTTACTGAATAGGAATTAATCCGATTTGAAATATATCCGTAAGCTTTGTTTTCAAAACGTTCACTAGCTAATGAAAGGATTTCTCGATTGTGTGGAATATCGAATAAGATACCTTCATTCAGTTCGGCTATTTGAATATTATCAAGAAATGTAACCGTTCCGAACTCAAGCTTTAAAGCAGTATTTATCATAATTTATTTGGGGAAAGTATGAAGCCAAATGTAGTACTTCACAGAGGAAATCCAAATATTTTTTTATAGACAAAAGCGATGATTTTAACTAGTTGAAATTCAGAAAAATACAAAAAAATATTTGATTCTAAATCCGTTGAATGAACGTTTAGTTGAATTCACAATAATAAAAAAGCAGCTATTAAAATTAATTAATAGCTGCTTTTTTATTATTGTAATTCTTAAATCCTATACCTCTTTTTCTTTCGTAGGTTTTTCAATTTTAATGGTCAGTTTTTGATTCTCTTTATCCAGATCCATAAAAATCTTATCACCTTCTTCAAGATGTGAGGTTATTATTTCCTCAGCTAAGGCATCCTCAATATATTTTTGGATAGCTCTGTTTAATGGTCTTGCACCATATTCTTTATCGAATCCTTTATCGACGATATAATCTTTGGCAGTATCGCTTAGTACTAATGTGTACCCAATTACACCAATACGAGAATAGAGTTTTTCTAATTCGATATCAATAATCTTATGGATATCATCTCTTTCAAGAGAATTAAAGATCACAACATCATCTATTCTATTTAGAAATTCTGGTGCAAATGCTTTCTTCAACGCATTTTGAATAACACTTCTTGCGTTATCATCTATTTGCGATTTCTGTGAAGCTGTTCCAAAACCAACTCCTTGTCCAAAATCTTTAAGTTTACGAGATCCAATATTGGAAGTCATTATAATAATAGTATTCCTAAAATCGATCTTTCTACCTAAGCTATCTGTAAGATAACCGTCATCTAAAACCTGTAATAACATATTGAAAACATCGGGATGGGCTTTTTCTACTTCATCCAGCAAGATAACTGCATAAGGCTTACGTCTAACTTTTTCAGTTAATTGACCACCTTCTTCATAACCAATATATCCCGGAGGAGCTCCAATTAATCTGGAGATCGCAAATTTCTCCATATACTCACTCATATCAATTCTTATGAGAGAGTCTTCATTATCGAACAATTGCGTCGCAAGAACTTTTGCCAGCTGAGTTTTACCTACCCCAGTTTGTCCTAGAAAAATAAAGGAACCAATTGGTTTATTTGGATCTTTTAATCCGGCTCTATTTCTCTGGATAGCTTTAACGACTTTATTTACAGCTTCGTCCTGACCAATAACTTTTCCTTTAATTTTGTCAGGGAGTTCGGCAAGTTTGGTGATTTCTGTCTGGGAGATTCTATTTACAGGTACTCCGGTCATCATAGAAACCACGTCTGCAACATGATCTTCTGTTACGGTCTCCCTGTGCTTTTTAGATTCTTCTTCCCATTTTTCCTGAGCTATACTTAATTGTTTTTCAAGACTTTTCTCATCATCACGAAGCTTTGCTGCTTCTTCATACTTTTGTTTTTTTACAACAGCGTTTTTATCCTCGCGTACAGCTTCTAATTTTTGCTCCAAATCTAAAATTTGTTTTGGAACTTCTATATTGGTTATATGTACCCGGGCACCAGATTCATCTAAAGCATCTATAGCTTTATCTGGTAAAAACCGATCTGTAATATATCTATTGGTAAGTTTAACACATGCATTAATGGCTTCTGGAGTATAAATTACATTGTGATGCTCTTCATATTTATCTTTAATGTTATTCAATATTTCCAAAGTCTCCTCTACATTAGTAGGCTCGACTATCACTTTTTGGAACCTTCTTTCTAAAGCACCATCTTTTTCTATATACTGTCTATATTCATCTAAAGTAGTGGCACCAATACATTGAATTTCACCTCTGGCTAGGGCGGGTTTAAACATGTTACTAGCATCTAAACTTCCGGTTGCTCCACCTGCACCAACAATAGTGTGAATTTCGTCTATAAAAAGAATAATATCATCATTCTTTTCCAGCTCATTCATTACGGCTTTCATTCGTTCTTCGAACTGTCCTCTATATTTTGTTCCAGCCACTAAACTTGCAAGATCCAAGGTAACAACACGTTTATCAAAAAGAATTCTTGACACTTTGCGTTGAACAATTCGTAATGCCAAACCTTCTGCAATTGCAGATTTACCAACACCGGGTTCTCCAATTAATAATGGGTTGTTCTTCTTACGTCTGCTAAGAATCTGACTAACTCGTTCAATTTCCTTTTCACGACCAACAACAGGGTCTAACTTATCTAACTCTGCCATTGCGGTAAGATCTCTACCAAAGTTGTCTAAAACTGGAGTTTTAGATTTCTTGTT
>Ga0307488_10000244_pt1 | contig 42937 bp, 39 predicted proteins | sample SB02metaG_FD_202248 | JGI IMG/M metagenome (GOLD analysis project Ga0307488, IMG submission 202248) | Sea-ice brine microbial communities from Beaufort Sea near Barrow, Alaska, United States - SB 0.2 | ecosystem: Environmental > Aquatic > Marine > Coastal | place: USA: Alaska | collected... | reverse complement strand
AAATTAATAAAAAATAAATCAAAAATAAGAATTTGACTACAATTGTAGCGTTAACAAACTACAAAATTTTATAAATCTAAAAAAATATTTCTGAAATTTGAGGAAAGCCAATTTTGATGTATGTTTGCATACAACTTCCATAACGAGTTTTTGACACACAAATTAACCACGGTATAGAACCTAAATGCCTGTTATAGTTAAGTATACGCATGATCGCAAGTCTGCCACAGCAGGATAAAAAAACACGAAGAGAGAGAGCTATGAAAGAAAAAATCCTTAAAATTATTTCACACATTGAAACCTATGAAATTTAAACTATTCTACTTTATAGTGCTTTTTGGCTTTCTAAGCAGTCATGGCCAATACACAGAGGTTATTAACTCGAACAAACCTGGATTTTCAGAAAGTCCATACAGTGTTGGTCTTGGGATATATCAGTTTGAAAGCATGCTTTTTTACCAGAAAAAAAGCATCGAACCTACTTTTTCTATACCCGAATCTTTGGGGTTTGACTTGGTTTTTAGAACCAATTTCTTATCGGAAAAATTAGAATTAAATGTTCAAATTGCCCATCAAAAAGACCAAGTTTCCTTCAAAAATATTTTCACTTCCTCTTATTATTCATCCGGAATTAGCAAAGCCACCCTTGGTGCCAAATATTTACTTTTTCAGCCAGAATTCACAGATAAAACAAAGGAAATTAGAAGTTTTAGAAAACGAAATGCCTTTGATGCAAAACGATTAATACCTTCAGTAGCTATTTATGCAGGTCTAAATACAAACCTTGTGAGTAAAATTCATCAAACGGAAAGAATCACACCAAAAGCAGGGGTTTTATTACAAAATGATTTGAGTGACCGATTGAATATCATTACCAATGTTTTTTATGATAAAATTGGAAGTGATTTTGAAGAGATTTCATATGTTATAACCGCTACCTACAATTTTAGTAATCGTTGGTCTACCTTTTTCGAGAATCAAAGCTTTTATAACAACAACAAATCGGGCACAAATTTCGCAACCGGTTTGGTCTATTTATTTAACCGAAATTTGCAAGTTAACACCTCCGCTAGGTTTGTTCAAGAAAAAGAGGCTCTAGGATTTTATGGTGGATTTGGCATCTCATATAGAATGGACAAACACAAAGAATCTTTGAAATATTCGCAAGAAAAAAGAACAAAAATGCGGTAATCAAAAAGTATGAAAAACGTAAAAATGGTTTTTAAAATTTGTTCAGAAAAAATTAAAATTAAAATTTTCTTATGATTACACTTCAAAAAGTGACTTCAAAAAAGGAAATGAAACAATTTGTTATGTTTCCTTTTTCCCTTTATAAAAATAACAAGTTTTGGGTTCCTCCAATTATCAAAGATGAAATTGATAATTTTGACATCCAAAAAAACCCTGTTTTTAAAAATGCAGATGCTCAGTTTTTTATGGCAATTAAAGACCATAAAGTGGTTGGAAGAATTGCAGCTATCATCAATTGGTATGAAGTGGATAATCAGAAAATTAAGAAAATGCGTTTTGGTTGGTTTGATGTAATCGATGATCTCGAAACCTCTAAAATGCTTATAAATAAGGTGGCCGAAATTGGCCTAGACAATAAATTGGCCTATATGGAAGGGCCAGTGGGATTTAATAATCTAGACAAAACAGGAGTTTTAATAGAAGGCTTTGACCATATAGGTACCATGATTACGTGGTACAATCATCCTTATTACAAAGATCATTTAGAAAAACTAGGCTTTGTTAAAGAGAAGGAATATCTAGAAAATAAATTTAAATTTGATCAAGTTGAGGCCGTATATTATGGCAGAATAAGTACAATCATTAAAAAACGGTTTACACTAACACCCTTAAATTTCACAAAGACCAAAGAAATTATTCCTTATGTAAATGAAATGTTTGAGGTTTTTAATAAATCGTATTCCAAATTATCCACTTTTGTTCCAATTTCATCGGCCCAAATTGAACATTTTAAAAAGAAATACATCAGCTTTATAAATCCCGAATTCATAAAGTTTGTGCTCAATGAAGAACAAAAAATTATTGCCTTTTCCATCGTAATGCCTTCCTACTCTAAAGCGCTCCAAAAGGCAAAAGGCAGCTTATTTCCGTTGGGTATTTTCCACTTATTACACGCAAGAAAATATGCAAAAGACATTACTTTTTACCTAATTGGCGTAGATCCCGATTATCAAAACAAAGGAGTTACTGCCATTCTATTTGAAGAAAACAGAAAAACATTTTCTAAAAAAGGAGTTGTAAATTGTATTAGAACACCAGAGTTGGAAGACAATGAAGCCATTAGAAAAATATGGGAAAATTTCAGTCCAATTACGCACAAAAGAAGACGAACTTATAGAAAAGAATTATAAGTTATGAATGATGAATCAAGGAAATTTGAATAATATTAAGTCAAAAGAGGACTTTTAGCACCTTAAAACTTTATACCAAAAAAATGCAACTATTTTATAACGCAGAATTAACCACTGCCTCATCAGAAATTATTTTTGATAAGGTAGAAAGTAGACATATCATAAAGGTGTTACGAAAAACAACCAGCGATATTCTACAAATAACCAATGGAAAACAACTTTTATTTTCTGCTGAAATACTTGTTGCGAATGATAAAAAGTGCTTAGCAAAAATTACCAAGATCGAAGAAAAACCAAAACCTTGGAACTACTACCTGCACATTGCCATTGCACCTACAAAATTAAATGACAGATTGGAATGGTTTTTAGAAAAAGCAACAGAAATTGGCATCGATGAAATTACACCCATTATTTGTCACAATTCAGAACGTAGGGCTGTAAAATTAGAAAGGTTGGAAAAAATTGTACAATCGGCCATAAAACAATCTTTAAAATTTACAGTACCAAAAATAAATAAACCCCTAAAGTTTACGGAATTTCTGGAACAAAATTTTGAAGGAAAAGTTTGCATTGCTCACTGTGAAGACCATGAAAAAAGCAGCCTAAAAAAGATCATAGGTGTTGCAGAAAAAACAACCATTTTGATTGGGCCAGAAGGCGACTTTTCTTCCAGAGAGATTAAACTTTCCTCAGAAAAAAATCTCATTCCCATTTCTCTTGGACAAAGCAGATTACGCACAGAAACTGCAGGTTTGGTAGCGGTACAAAATATTGCTTTTTTAAATGAATAAGTTTTTTATGTATATTGCCCTATAATAGATCTTTGAAGCCTGTAAAAAACATCTATTTCCAGTATTTAACAAACAAAGTAATGCTTCTATAAAACCGATACACCTATAATATAGACCTATGAAACATTTTTTTCTACTCATTTTTGTCCCTTGGTTTTGTAACACACTTGCACAAGACGTGGCCATTTTAAAATACAGCGGTGGTGGCGATTGGTATTCAAACCCAACAGCCTTGCCTAATTTAATTGCATTTAGCAATAAGAATTGTCATACAAAAATGAATAAAAACCCCACTACTGTTGAAACGGGAAATAGCGATATTTTTAACTACCCGATTGTTTTTATGACGGGGCATGGAAATATTTATTTTTCTGATAAGGAGTCAGAAAATTTGAAAAACTACTTAATTTCTGGTGGATTTTTACATATTTCCGATAATTATGGTCTCGATAAATTTATTAGAAAAGAACTCAAAAAAGTTTTTCCAACGTTAGAACTCCAAGAAATACCTAATAATCATCCTATTTATTCTCAAAATTTTACTTTTCCAAACGGTTTGCCAAAAATCCATGAGCACGACAATAAACCGCCACAAGGTTTTGGTCTCTTTTACGAAGGAAGGTTGATTTGTTTTTACGATTACGAATCTGATTTAAGTGATGGTTGGGAAGACGAGATTGTGCATAACAACTCGAAAGAAGTTCGAGAAAAAGCCTTGAAAATGGGGGCAAATATTATTCAATATGCTTTTAAAAATTAATCATAAATTATCGTTTTAGGTGATTTTATTAAACTCCAATGTATTCGTTTGAAGCCGTCCTAATCCATCCCTCAAACAAATTAATGAATATGCGGCTAATAGATGCTCGAGTATTGCCAATAAAAAAATCGTGTTTTCACAGAAAGAGACATTGTAAAACTAAGAAAATCGATCAACTCACATAGAGGTAAATAATAGCCTAGCCCCTGCGCATTTAAATAAACCGATCCTTCTATGATGTTCGGAAAACATAAAACAGTGCATTAAAGAATATAAATGACCAATAAAATTGATATTGATTCTATAAAAATAAACTTCGATACCAGTGATTTATGGATGCTAAACATTGCACTCGCCATCATAATGTTTGGTGTTGCTTTAGGAATTACAATCACCGATTTTAAGCGGCTATTAAAACATCCAAAAATCTTATTCATAGGCGTGTTTTCTCAATTTATTTTATTGCCTGCGGCTACTTTTCTAGTCATTTTAATCATAAAACCACATCCAAGTTTTGCTTTGGGAATGATGATGATTGCCGCTTGCCCTGGCGGAAATGTCTCGAATTTCTTCAGTAAAATGGCCAATGGGAATGCAGCCTTATCTGTGAGCCTAACAGCTTTTGCCACCCTAATATGTATCGTAATGACGCCCTTTAATTTACAATTCTGGGGTAACCTTTACCAGCCCACTAACATCATTTTAAAAACAGTTGAATTAGATTCTTTTGAGCTATTTAAGCTCGTTTCTCTTATTTTAGGAATTCCTTTATTATTGGGAATGTTGGTAAAACATTATCAAACAGAAATAGCCATTAAAATTGAGAAAATTTTAAAACCATTCTCTATGCTTGTTTTTATCATTTTAATTGTGATTGCTTTTTCCAATAATATAGCCATTTTTAAAAATCATATTCATCATGTCTTATTTTTGGTGATATTTCATAATATTCTTGCTTTTATCCTTGGTTTTTATACGGCGAAGGGATTTGGTTTAAGCTTAAAAGACGCCAAAACCATTTCCATGGAAACCGGAATCCAAAATGGAGGATTGGGCTTACTCTTAATTTTTGGCTTTTTTGAAGGCTTAGGAGGCATGGCGTTATTAGCTGCTTTCTGGGGAGTTTGGGATATTTTTTCTGGAATGATTCTAGCCACATATTGGGGTAGAAAAAACAAAATTTAAGATATTAATTTATGGAAATTTCGCAACTTTGGTTTCGGTTTGTTCGATTGTATATAAAAATTGGTTTATTTTTTTACACAAAAAAAGTACAGGTTATTGGCAAAGAAAACATCCCGAAAAAAGGAGCTGTTTTATTTGCTGTAAACCACCCAAATGGATTGATTGACCCACTAATTGTAACTTGCCATAATCGAAGAACTAGTTATTTTCTGGTAAAAGCAGCGGCTTTTAAAAACCCAATTGCAGAAAAAATATTAAACTCGTTAAACCTAGTTGCCATTTATAGAATGCGCGATGGGATTAACCAATTGGCAAAAAATGAAGCCGTTTTTAAACAATGTTTTGAAATTTTACGAAAAGAAAAATCCCTCATGATTTTTCCTGAAGGAAGTGACGATAAAAATAGAACCGTTAGAACTTTAAGCAAAGGCTTTACCCGAATTGTTTTTGGCGCCCTTGAAAAGCATCCCGGTTTAAAAATAAAAGTAATTCCAGTGGGTCTTACCTATCAAAATATTACTTCCTATCCAAGTAAAGTGGCCCTACATTATGGTACGCCCATTGACGCCAATGAAATCTATGAGAATCATATTTTGTCTAAATCAAACATCCTATTAAAAAACTTAGTGAACGAACAACTAAAAACATTATGCGTTCATATTGAAGCGAACGAAAACTATAAGCCAACCATTGCAACATTAAATAATGCACAAGTTGATTTTACAGAAGTTGATAAAGTTAAAAAAATATTAGAAAAAAATAAATTCCCATCCCAAGAAAAAAAACCCATCAATTACTTAGTTCCCATATATTTTATTCTAGTTATCAATAGTTTTATTCCTTATTCTATTTGGAAATATGCCTCCAAAAAAAATAGAGACAAAGATTTTACAGACACATTACGCTTTTCCTATAATATCGTATTATTTCCTGTCTTTTATTGGATCCAGGCGTTTATTATATCGATATTTTTTGGAAGCAAAACAGCTTTAATTTACGGTGTAATTTCCTTATTGCTTGTTCTAATGTATAGCAAATTAGCTCCTACTCCAACAAAATAGCATCTTGGATAATTTGCTGAATGCGCGTACGCATATTTGTTTTTATTAGACCTCTATTTTCCATCGTAGGGTACACCCTATTGGATAAAAAGACATAAATAATACCACTTCCTGGATCTGCCCAAGTATAAGTACCAGTAAACCCACTATGGCCAAAACTACTGTCTGAAACGCAACCACAAGTTGCCTCTACGTTAGCGTCTAGTTGCGGTTTATCGAACCCCAAACCTCTTCGTCCATCTTTGCCTTTATAATACCGTGTGTTAAATTTTTCAATGGTAGCTGCTTTTAAATATCGCTTATCACCATAAAACCCTTTCTGTAAATACAACTGCATTATTTTAGCGATATCATTTGCATTGGAGAATAATCCAGCATGACCCGCTACGCCACCCAACATGGCTGCGCCCATATCATGAACGTTACCGAGCAATAACTGATGTCTATAATAATCATCAATTTCTGTAGGAACAATTTCTTGTTTGGCAAATTTCTCTAAAGGCAAATACGTAGTTCTGTCTGCACCTAAGGATTTATAAAATTTATCATCCACTAATTTGTCTAACGTTTTTTGATATTTTTGTTCAATGGCTTCCTTTAAAATATAATACCCCAAATCACTGTATTTATAACCAACGCTCTCTAATTGTTCTGCGTTTTTTATATACTTATAAATAGAATCTTTATACGATGGAACCAAATATAAATTCTCGGCGACTTTTACATTATATTTTTTTGATTTTTTAGAACTATAAAATTCTGATAAATTTTTTCCTGTTACGCTATCTTGTGTGTCTTTGTAAAAAGGAATCCACGCTTTTAGTCGTCCAAAATGAGAGAGCACTTCCTGAACTGTAACTGTATCCTTATTGGAGTTTTTAAAGAATGGAAGAATGTCCTTCAAGCTAGATGATAAGGCTATTTTATTTTCTTCTTCCGCCATCATTATAACAGGTAAAGAGGCCAATATTTTAGTTAAAGAGGCCACATCATACAGATCTGAATTCTTTACTTTTAATAGGTTTTTATCTGAGTGATAGCCAAAACTTTTCTGATATACAATTTTCCCCTTTCTAGCTACCAAAACTTGGAAACCTGGCGCCATTTTTTCACTCAAAATAGTATCTGCTAATTTCTCTATTTTTTTTAATTTTATAGATGATAATTTTACATCTTCTGGAATTGAATATTCAAACCTGCTTAATTTTGACGAAAGTAAGCCCTCGCCCTCCTCAAAATGATCTTTAATAGAAACGGGTAATTTACCCTCGGCTCGTAGGGCTCCAAAAATTAACTGCGCAGACAATTCCTGGGCTATTTTGCTATTCTGATAAGAAACAACAAGCTGTTCTATATTTTTAAACGATTTTACCTGCAACAAACTATATGGACTCGTAAAAACATCTAAAATAACATTATTTTTTTGCGCTATCTTTTGTAACCAAATCAATTCTTGCTCATTAAACTTATAACTTTTCCAAGGATTTAAATTTGATTTATGAAAACCAATAATAACTAAATTATAGGGTTTTAATTGTTTAAGAAGCCCCCCTAAATTTTCATCAGAAATAACATCCACTTTGGTATAATTTTTAAGCATCGTTACAAAGTCATCTCCAGAATCATCTCCTAATTTCACATAGGCTATTTTTGCCTCTTCCAAATTCCTTATGGGCAAATACCCTTTTTCATTTTTTAAGATGGTCAATGATTTTTTCACCAACTCTCTATGCAAAAGCTCATCATTTATCGTATTTAACTCTTGCTGTATATTTTCTATCTCAATAGGCTTATATTGATGCAAGCCTGCCCAATATTTCGCTTTTAAAATTTTACGAACAGAAAAATCAAGGCGATCTTCTGTTAAAGTTCCAAAAAGAAGTGCCTTTTTAATGAATTGAATACTTGCAGGGACATCTTGAGGAATTAACAAAACATCGTTTCCTGCTTGAATGGCAGCCAAATCAATTTCTGCCGATGAAGAATAATTTGCTACGCCTTTCATGTTTAACCCATCTGTAAAAATAAGTCCTAAAAAGCCCATTTTTTGTTGCAATAAATTGGTCACGACCTCTCTAGATAAAGACGTTGGCAACTCCTTGTTTTCTTCTAAACTAGGAATACTTAAATGTGCTGTCATGACGCTTGTTATTCCTGCGTCGAACATTTTTTTATAAGGATAAAGCTCAACAGAATCCAATCTTTCAAAATCAAACTCCACAACGGGTAATTTAAGGTGAGAATCTGTTGCCGTATCTCCATGACCTGGAAAGTGTTTTGCACTGGCTAAAACACCTTGACTTTGCAGTCCTTTGGTAAACGCAAGTCCTTTGTTAGTTACATTTTCTTTGTTTTCTCCAAAAGAACGATTTCCTATAATTGGGTTGTCTGGATTGGTATTAATATCTACAACAGGGGCAAAATTTACATGAATTCCTAGTCGTTTACAATGCTTCCCTACCTGTTCTCCAAAGGTTTTAATTAAAGAATTGTCTTTAATAGCCCCTAAAGTCATATTCCAAGGAAAGCGGTAGGTGTTTTTTAAACGCATATCCAAGCCCCATTCTCCATCAAAACCAATTAATAGGGGCACCTTAGAAAGCGATTGATATTTATTGGTTAAAAGGGCTTGTTTTTCTGGCGTTCCTTGCATAAAAATTAAATTACCTACATGATACTTTGTAATCATTTCTGTAATAGATTTCTCGTGCTTTTCATCCAAATTAGAATAGGCCTGCACCATAAACAATTGTCCTATTTTCTCATCAACGGTCATGCTACTTAACAGTTGATCAACCCAAACTTCTTGGGCCTCAAAATCTTCCGTGCGCAAGGGATCCACGCTTTGTGACTGAAGGTTAAAAATAAGAAAGAAGAGGAAAAGAAATAGCTTTATTTTCATTGTATTTGCAGTTCTGTATTTACACCAAAAAACGTTTGTGCCAGCTTAGTTTTGCAGGAACCTCCCAATCATTTTCAAAAGCTTCTTTGGTAGCTACCATATTATTAAAAACGATGGTTTCTGAAGTAATTTTCTTGTCTTTTGCAAATTGCTGAAAATCAGATAATTTAACCATATTAATATGCGCTTCATCCTTAAAAGAAACATTCAATTTATTTAATAAATCCACCTGCAACTCCTTTTCTAATTCCTTAATAAACCGAACGGAAGAATCGATAGAGCAGCCAGAAACATTGTTAAAATTTTCATCTACGGCTAAAACCAAAAATTGATTATATTTTAGCGTAAAGGAGCCTTTTAAATTATCTCCATGCCGTGTCCATTGATTAATAAAATCGGTTGCTTTTTCACTAATAAAAGCCACTTCTGAGCTGGTAAATTCTCTCTCTGATTGATAAATCCAAACACGCGAGTTGTTTGGCAAATTTTTATAGTCTATAAACATAAATTCATTATGGTTTTTTTTGTCTTTACTAAAAAGACAAATTTTTTATCTCAAATTAAATTTTTGCTGCAGTGCCTGCAACTTTTCTTTTTCTGTTAGTGTCTTTTTGGGAGTAGACATTCTTTGCTTAATTTCTTTAAGTACTTTTTTTGTGTATAACGGAAAATCTGCATTCTGAATCCAAGCGTTATAACCTGGGTTTTCTTTAAAAACCTCTTCTACTGTTCTGCCTTTGTATTTACCAAAAGAAAAAATTTCCTCGCTCTCTTCATTAAACAAAATAAAACCGGCAAAATCGGCTCTTTTTCCATGTGTAGAATACTCGCTTAATTCATCTACTGAAGAACCAATATCTTTGTATTTTTCTATTTGTGCTAACAAAATCTCAAAGGTAGCATTGGTATCTGCCTCTGCCCCATGAGCTCCTTCCAACTCTTTATTACAATAAAATTGATACCCTGCGCCTAATGTTCTTTGCTCTTTCTTATGAAAAATAACTTGTACATCAATCGCCTTTCTGTCTATCATATCAAAATCGATTCCAACACGCATCATTTCTTCGGCTAATAAGGGAATATCAAAACGGTTAGAATTAAACCCTGCCAAATCTGAATCTGCAATGAGTGCATACACTTTTGGTGCGAGTTCTTTAAAGGTAGGTTCTGTTACCACTTTTTCATTGGTAATACCATGAATTGCTGAGGATTCTGCCGGAATTTCAATTTCTGGATTCACCAGCCACGTTTTACTTTCCTTATTTCCGTTTGGAAAGACTTTTAAAATAGATATTTCTACAATCTTATCGGTTGCAATATTTACGCCTGTTGTTTCTAAATCGAAAAATACAAGTGGTTTTTTTAAGTTTAATTCCATAATATTATTCATTATTAAGCTGGTCTTTAAATTCCTGAACTCTAGCAAAAGTTACTCCTGGCAAAGTTGGCTCTTTAAAATTGTATTTCTTTCAATCTTTTAATAAAATTTTTGGAGAATTAATCTCACAGATGGCATATCATCTGCAGGAATCAAACTGTCTTTATCAGAGGTATCATTCCTTGCAAGCAAATTAAAACACTGTATTTGCCTTCAGCATACATGGCAATCTGCAATTTCGCGAATTTATCACTCACTTTTTCTAATTTCAATGTTGATTATTCAAGCACAACTTTGGTGGGTAAATTCTATAATTTAAAATGGTTTACAACTTTATATTTAATGTACATATACGGTTGTTTTATTACCGTTTAAGTTTCCATGCGCTCAGCAAAGTCATATAGCTTCCATATCGTAATCAACTTGAATATCAAAAAAACACCTAGAAGATTCATGAAATTCAGTCCCTATAAATTTTATTTAAAGATAGGCAAAAATAGTGGTTTCACGCTTGATTTCCCCTTCGGATTTTCTTTATCATTAGGCGTCCTATTAAAGAAAATCATCAGTAAAATAGCGCTAATTTTCTTATTCCAAAAGCAATAAAAAATTAATCATAACTCTAGGTTTATTGTCTATTAATTCTGATGCAACGCTTGATATTTACTGGCAGGATATCATACATCGAAAATAAATATAAGAGAATCGATGACCATAAATTGCAAAAAAAATGATTTGTAGAGTGTTTCATTTTTTTTAGTATAAAGCAAAAAAAACACCTTTTAGCCATCTATTATTCATCTCATACACGTTGTTTAATTCGTTTCTTAATGGATATTGTAAATAAAAAAATTAGACTTATCAAATTCATCCTCTTTTTTTTACTTAAAATACTATTTTAAAGCATCACAAAAACACGTACATTTGCTTTAGTTGTAATAATGTACTTAATGAAATTGACTATTGGGCGTGTAGATAAAGCAGATTTCCCTGAATTGCATTTATTAGACATAGATATAAAAATAGATTCAGGAGCATATACCTCTTCTATCCATTGCTCGGACATTGAAGAAATCGTTATTAATGGTGAGAATCTCATTAAATTTATATTATTAGACCCAGAACACCCCTTTTACAACAATAAAGAATTTACCTTTAAAAATTACGCTACAAAGATTGTAAAAAGTTCTAATGGCATCTCAGAAAAACGCTACTTAATTAGAACAGAAATTGTTATTTTCTTTACCGTTTATGTGATCGATTTAACCTTAAGTGAAAGAAAAGACATGAAATATCCTGTTTTATTAGGAAGAAAATTTTTAAATAAAAAATTTATAATAGACACGGCAAAGAAAAATACATCTTACAAATTAAAATATAATAAATAATGAAAATTGTCATTTTGTCAAGAAACCCCAAATTATATTCAACTAGAAGATTGTTGGAAGCTGCAGAAAAAAGAGGCCATGAGGTTTTGGTGGTTGACCATTTAAAATGCAATATCGAGATTGAAAGAAAATCACCAAAAATATTTTACAAAGGCGAATATTTAACCAATGTAGACGCCATCATTCCAAGAATTGGAGCTTCAGTAACTTTCTATGGAACCGCAGTAATTCGCCAGTTTGAAATGATGAAAGTATTTTCAACCGTCTCTTCACAAGGGCTCGTTAGATCTCGCGATAAGTTGAGCAGTTTACAAATTTTAGCCCGAGCAGGTGTTGGTTTACCAAAAACCGTTTTCACCAATTACACCAAAGATGTAGAACACGTGGTAGATTCTGTAGGTGGTGCTCCCTTAGTATTAAAATTACTAGAAGGCACCCAAGGTTTAGGGGTTGTCTTAGCAGAAACAAAAAATGCAGCCACCTCTGTTTTAGAAGCTTTTAACGGACTGGGTGCAAGGGTTATTGCGCAAGAGTTTATCAAAGAAGCTGGAGGTGCAGATATCCGCGTTTTTGTGGTCGATGGAAAAGTAGTTGGTGCCATGAAGCGTCAAGGAAAAGATGGAGAATTCCGCTCTAATTTGCATCGTGGTGGAAACGCAACCATCATAGAACTTACAGATGAAGAAGAGAAAACAGCTTTAAAAGCTTCGAAAGCATTAGGATTAGCAGTTGCTGGAGTAGATATGCTACAATCTTCGAAAGGACCATTAGTGCTAGAAGTAAATTCATCTCCAGGCTTAGAAGGAATTGAAATTGCAACCAAAAAAGATATTGCCAAAGTAATTATTCGCTATATCGAAATCCATGTCGAATAATCCTTTTATTCTTCTAGGTACTCAGATTCCAAAAGGAACTCGTGCCGTCTTAGATTTAGAAGTTGCAAAATTACACACAAGAACTACTGTAAAAGTCCCTGTTATTGTAGAGCGATCAAAAATAGATGGGCCTGTTTTACTCCTGCTAGCAGGTATGCATGGCGATGAAATAAATGGTGTTGGAATTGTGCGTGAAATAATTGAACAAAAACTAAACAAACCACTAATAGGAACCATTATTTGTATTCCTGTTTTTAATATTTTCGGCTATTTAATTAAAACGCGCGAATTTCCAGACGGAAGAGATTTGAACCGGATGTTTCCAGGAACGGAAAATGGTTCATTGGCCAGTCAATTTGCCTATCAATTTACACAGCAAATTGCTCCTTTTGTAGATTATGTGTTAGATTTTCATACCGGAGGAGGAGAACGCGAAAATGTGCCGCAAATTCGTTGCAGTCCAACCGAAGAAAAAACCTTAAAATTAGCGCAAATATTTGGAACACCGTTTATACTGCATTCCCACTATATTACGAAATCTCTGCGCGACACCCTTTCCAAAATGGGAAAAACCGTCTTACTTTTTGAAGGTGGAAAATCGAAAGAATTAAACAATGAGGTAATTAATTGCGGGGTAAACGGAACAAAGAATATTATGATTCATTTGGGCATGCAAGAAGGTGAAATTAACATTCCTATACAGCCAAATGTCATTAAAAAATCGAAATGGATTCGCACGTCTCATTCTGGAATGTTAAAGTTACGTGTTGGAAACGGAACTTTTGTTCAGAAAAAAGAGGTTTTAGCAATTATTCAAGATCCGTTTGGGGAATTTAAAAAAAATATTTATGCACCATTTGATTGCAGGATTTTCTGCATTAATACCACCCCTCTCGTAAACAAAGGTGATGCCCTTTTTCATGTGGGTTTTGAAGAATAAAAATCAGAAAAAATGAGCACCTTGGCATGGTAAAAACAATCTGAACAAGAGAAGGAAGGGTTGGTTTCAACATTTAATTCTCTCAAAAAAAATCTACCTTAACGCAAAAATTTTAAACTAGCAATAACTTTAATAAATAGGCCTTTTATATTCAGTTATTGCTTGCTTCCCCCAACTTTAAATATTCTGAGATTGTTTTTTTCATAAACCAGAGATAATTGTAAAAATCCACTAGGTTAAATACGTTCATATTATATGCCGAGTTTTATTCAATAACTAATTTCTTTACTATAATTTTTCCCGAAACTGTTTGAAACCTTGTAATGTAAAATCCCTTTTTAAGTGTACTAATGTCAAATTCCTTTTCTCTTTGTGTTTTAGCATATACTTTTCCTCCCATTGCATTATAAATAGTAATGGTATAGTTTTTTGATTTAGTACTGCTACTTTTTCTGTAATCACCTTCACAAGGTTCAATTATTATCTTGTTGACACCGCCATTCTCTGTTTGCATAGGATTGTTCGAAAATCGATAACTTGTATCACAAGGACCAGGATCTGGCGGGGTAATGTTTCGGTAAATGGTTGTAGTTCCGCAAGAATTCGTTGCCGATATTTTTACATATACACTCCAATTAGTGCAATTTCCATGACCAAATCCCTCAAAATCACTACCACTAAAACTAACAGAACAACCACCAGCACTTGAAATATTTTCCCAAATAGTCGAAGTGATTCCTTGGTCATAAATATTTGTCTGGTTTGCCCCTATTAAATATACCGTCACATAATTTACAAGAGCATCTTGAGTAGTGGTTATAGAAGGTTTGCCTACCCAAATTTTCTTAGTAATTGTTTGACCATCTACCTGGGCCATTATATGGGCCTCTTCATTTATTGAATTATTGATTGCTCGAACAATAACGCTTGTATTTGTAGAGGATACTATTTGTAAATTAGATGAAACTTGCCAAATAGCAGAATCCGATATTTTACAGTTTTCAAAATAATAAAACCCTGATTGATCAATACTTAACGTATTAGAGCCCTTCAAGTCCTCAACAGACATATATACAGTTGGTGCTTGATAATTTCCTGAGAGTTCTTTTAGTAACCAGTTTACACTTTTTTCTGTAAATGAAGTATGCTGTTCATTTGCAATAGGTGCATAGTAACTATTAAAAGGAATTTCATTACTGCAAACTAAATTTCTATTAATATTGCTACCCCAGTCAAAATTTGAGTTATAAAAACCTAATGCACTCACTGTAGGAATAAACGAATGTATTTTTTTGTTTGTTCTTGATTCAAAATGGTCACCCGTGACACCAAGAAACATTGCTAAAGCAAGTTCTTCAAAATTAAGACCATTGCCCCAATCTGAAACTCCTACAGATTGACCTAAAATAGCACTATGTAATTGATCTTCACTATTAAATTGCCCCCCTGGCACAACATCCATACTGCCATTGGGGTTTATATTTGTATAGGTGGCAGTTCGCAATGGCTGAGATAAACGCCACAGTCGTGCGGCTTGAGTTATACTCCCTGTGTTCCCCATGTATTTCGTATTCATTTCTATAACTTTTGTATTCCACAAAAGTTGCTCAACAAAGCCGTGAATTCTAAAATCCTCCTCTCCAGTAACACCATTTGCATTTCCAACAATAGAGCCATTCACAATGGCAATCTTTCTTAAATTTTGAGGGTATCCATTGGAATTCGGCAAACCATTATTCGTTAAATTAGAATAATATTGTTGATGAATTGGAGAACCACGATTTAAATAATCAGGAAGGTGATATTCTAGATGTTGCGCTATGAGCTGTTGGTTACCTGCTGTAGACTTTAATTGATTATGATAAAAATCAGCAGCAGCCACGCTACCTCCAAAGGCATCTAATAAATTCATCATGGATTGCATACCTATAGGAATGTTTGCCCCTAAATGTGGGCTATCTATACTTACCCATAAACGTGTATTATGCGGTATATTGTGTTTTTCCATATACGCTAAGGCATATCTACTCATTTGCCCCCCCCATACTTGGACCAACAATTACTAACTCTTCACTACTTCCATTAGAAAATAGGGTATTATTTAAATGTTGATACAACGTAACATGTGTAAGTGCATTCCGCTCGATATAATCTGCACCCCCATCGATAGTTTTATCACCTCTTATATAGCTAGGTTGGTTAACTATGACTACATCATATCCTAAGCCTCTTAATAAAGGTATTATTTCAACTTTATTCTTATTCTTATAATAAACCATCATTTCCTCTATAGAGTGATGTTCATTGGCTGGTTTCGGCGAATCATCATCTTGCATTTTTCGCTTATCCTCTGGATCAAAACCATCGATAATAATTATAGGTTTTAAAAGTGTTTTCTGATAATTACTATTATTAGTATGGTAAAATACCCGATACTCCAACTCTCCATAGATGGGGCTTGTCTCGTCATAGCCTTGAAAAGGAATGGTAGATGTTATGGTAAAATCTTCAACTAATGAATCATCCATCATCCGTGACAGATTCCTACTGAGCACTTTCACATGTAATTTCCCCTTAGTTGTTTTGGTAGTACCATCTTGAAAAGCGGCTGTAAAAACTAGGGTTTTATAACCCGATTCATTATAAGAAATTTCTATGTCTTTGGTTACAAATGCTTCGTTTTTATAAATAGTGTATTTCTTATTTGTACCAAAATCAGCAACTAAAGAAGTTATTTTCTTATTATAGGTTTCTTCAAACATAAAATTTTCATCAAAAATAAAGTTAATGGTTTTCCCCACTAGGTAATTATTAAGCGGCGCAATAATTAAAGCATGGGCGTCTTTAAAAGTAGGACTATCATTAATTTTTTTAAATTTGTTGTTTTTAAGCGTTAAGGCCCCTTTGTTTTCATTATTGTGATTGTAATTTAATTCTTGGAATGAAGCATTTATAATTCCAATGTTTACTTTGCGCTCGTTAAGGATATATTTTTTTCGCAATTCTTTGTAAGAAACAAATTTCTCTTTATTGGAGGCTCTATACAATTCATATAGCGCTTGTTCAAAATGCTTTTTGCTAGAAACATTTCTATTTTTCATGTTAAAATTGCTTAAATCTGCAATTGGCGTTACTTTGTTATATAAAATACCACTTGTAAATGTGGTTTTATCCACATCAATAAGCATCTCATCTAAATTCGATTCGGGTACCTGCGTGTATGCATTTTTAAAAATAAAAAAAAGGCAAAAGACAACAAGGATGTTTTTGCAGAGCTGATTTTCAAATTGGCAAATAAAGTGTTGTTTTTTCTTTGTAGATGTCATAAGTTTAAAGGATTAATAAGTGAAACAATTAATTACTGGTTTTATTTGTTATTTTGGGTGCTATTTCAAGTAGCACCCTTTTTTCTAAGGGAATTTTGTCTCAAGTAGGCTATTCCAATTAATATCAAAACGCCCGTCTGTAATTTCTATAGTCTCTGAAACATCATCTCTATTTTGAGCCGTGCAGTTAAAAGTTCCAGAAACGATATGGTTATTATAATCATACCGTGTAATTATTAGAGTTCCGGTATTTTCAATAGAGCAATACCATTTATAGGCCTGCACACTTTTATCCCATAATCTGACGCGTATATGAATGCTTGGATTGGCATCTACATTATCTTCGCAATTACTTTGCTTTATACTAAAAACACCCTCCCCATTTTGGTGCAAATTTGTAATATGAATGTCCAATAAACCTCCTGTACTACTTTTGTAGTCATGAATGGATATTTCATTATAAGTGAAATCTATTGGCCCAGGTCCAGCGATATAACTCATCCCATAATCAGGAGAATTAAACGTTCCCGTCCCATCTCGCGGGGTTAAGAGTTTGCTATCTAGATAGCAACCAAAAGTGTTTGCTCCTATTTGAGTTTCAGGAGGTAGCGTTGGTGTAAAACTGTCGTCGCTGTTACTACATCCTTGTAATAACAGTAAATAAAAAAGAATTATAGTTGTTTTCATATGTATATATTTTAATTTTTATCCTGCCGTGGCAGGCTGGTGGTATTGCTTCATAGGTATTATAATTTATGTAGCCTCGATATCGTTGGCGCTTTGGTATTCTAAAAGCTTTATTGAAGTTTCATAATTAAAGATCTTTTAGTTTTTAGTGTAGAGGTTCGATTAGATCTATGTTTTTAAGCATCTTATTGGAAACCTGAGAAAGAAATAAAACTTCTAATCCTACTGCGCCATACATTAAAGTGCCCGTTTTTAAAAAGGAAGACCTTCGTTGCTTAATTTCTTTAATTGTTGAAATAGTTAGCTCCAATTTTTTAATTTTAAAGTGTCGTTCAATCTTAAACAATTATTGGTGCTAATACTCGTTTCATTTGAATCTGTAATTTTATACTTTTTAGTTGCTTCTATTTTGTGTTTCGTTAGATCTAACATTTTATAACTAGAACAACTAGAGAGACAAAGAGTAATCATTAATTTCATTTTATGCGATAATTAAACGTTGTCTAAAAGTAGTAATGCAAGAAAAACAAAAGTCCTAAATCTTCTATTATAGATGATTTCGGACAAATTTTCAACATTATTTTTGACTTCTATACTGCAAAGGGGTTTTATTCGTGAACTTTTTAAAAGCCGCATAAAAGGTAGATTTTGAGTTAAAACCGCTTTCCAGTCCAATGGCAATTATGGTATATTGCAGATACTCTTTATTCGTTAATAATTGCTTCGCATACGCAACTCTTAATTGGTTGATATAATCTGAAAAATTATATCCACTATAGGTGTTAATTAGGTTAGAGATATAGCTACTACTTAAATTGTACTCATCAGATAGGTTGGTAAGGGAAAAAAAAGGATTTAAGAATCTCTCCTTTTTTAAAATATAGTTATGTAACTCATTAAACTTTTCAGATTGAATCGTTGTTAATTTTTCTTCATTTGAACTTAATTGAAGCTGGTTAAAAGCTGTTTTCTCAATTTCCTTTCGTAAGGATATCTGGTCTTTAATAATGCTATAATGAAACATCCCTTGATAACCTATCCAAAATAGTAAGATAGAACTACTTAATCTTAGAGGATAATAGATATAATGACTTTCGGCTATGTTTACAGTGAAATTCAGAATAATTGCCAATATCCAAAACGAGAGAACCATGGCTCCAAAAATCATAAAATGCTCTAGCCATTTTTGATTCTTATAAAAAGCTTGTTTCCTTGTTTCTTTTTTTGTGAACAGAATAAAAAAAGATAAAATAAAAAGAACAACCGAATAAAGGCCATTAAAAATTTCTTCAATTTTAGTGTATAGATTAATTATGGCCAGGTCAAGATTATTTGTAAAACAAATTATAATGAGTAGAGTTCTTATGCAGATTTCAAAAAAAAGAACGATGAGTAAAAACCTGAAGAAATCTTTAATCTTTACCTTCTTTTCCAACCCTAAATGATGTATTAAAAACAAATGAAATAAAGGAACGATAAGCAAGTACCAAGGAAACTCAAAATTTTTTAGAAAGTATAAAGACGATGTATATCCCTTTTCAATTAACCAAGCTTGTAGGTTATTTAGTGAAATAAAAAAAACCACCCCATTTAAATACCAAATAGGCTTCTCTATTTTTCTCTTTAAAAATAGCGGAAATATTACAAATAATATGCCGTGTATAGAACCACTTATCAGAAAGAGTTTCATTAATTCGGTACTCATTTTATTTTAAATATATTCATATTAGGAATCGTGGTTTCGCCTAATGCCTAATATTTTTAGGTTTTTTACATTTACTTAATTAATAACCTATTAAATTTAAGACAATAAACCAGAAAGAACAAATTAAGATTCCTATAGAAGAAAGACATAGACCTAGACTGCATGAATCATCCGCTCTTTTCTTCTACTCAAATCACCATCAGTGCAGTGATACCTCAATTTCGTTTTAAGTTATTGTGCAACAAGCAAACTGTTCTTTTCTATAATCACAAAGCTCTTTTTTAAAAGAAACATTAACAAGACTGTTTTTAATTGGGATACCAAAGCACAACGAAATTTGTCATTTAAAAGTAATGAAGCAGAGATTAATAAGTTCCTGGAAATCCAACCAAAAATTCAATTAATTTATACTCCTAAAAACGAGTTCACATTTCTTATAATTTGAAATCACCATAGAAACTTTTTATAACCTGAAGCCGTATTTAAAATACAAAACATCTTAGAACACTCTTCAAAAAAATCTAATTAACGTATATTACCAACCGATCAAAGGTGTAAATTATGGAAGACAATAAAATACTGAATTATATTAACGATGTAGTAGAAAATATGCCAAGTAGCTGGTTGAATCTAACCACACATCGCCTAGATATTTATGATGAAAAATTAGCCAAAACTCAATTCTTAGAACAGTTTGAAAGCTTATTTAAAAACAATAATTCCGAATTATCGGCACTTACTGAATTGCCCACTGCTTACGACTATATTCGATTAGGGCATCCCTTATCTTGTATTTTAGAATGGGGAATCGCGAACAACAATAATCTAAAACCAGAAAATGTGATCAGTTTTTCTTCAAAGACGATGCCCATTTTAGCCATTCTTAGAAAAAATTTATTCGACAATAGAAGCACCCAAATAGTTTATAAAGGGAAATTACCCGATTTTTTCGATGTTGAAGTACTTCAGCATATTTATGGTTATAAATTTGAAGTTAAGCAAATTGAGAACGTAGAAGAGATTTCGGTTTTTAACGGCAGTACTATTTTTATTTCTGAACAAGATCACCTTCATCATTTTAATCTCACGCAACATATTGACTTTTTTATTAGCGCCCATTCCCACTTAGGAAGTGTTTTATTGATAAACGGCGAACAAAATGAAGATTATATCTCCGAAATACAACATGTTCGAAGAAGAGAGACCATCGCAATGACACCAGCCAATTGTTTTGCTGCTTTAAATATTCTAATTAAGAAGTCTTCTTTTGAGACTAAAAAAAGCAATATAGAAACAAACAAAGCAAGTGTTTTAGATTCAATTTCGGCCATTACAGGTGCACATACAAAAGCCTTAGTTGGCTCTTGTGGCCTGTCTATTCAATATGCAATTATGATGGGGCTCATTCACGACGCCATAGAAAATCATAAAGGAAAGGCGATTAAAATTATTGTTCCTCCAAATTGTTATGGAGGTACAAATGACCAAGCAAGACGCGTTGCTGCTTGCTTAGATAATGTTGAAGTGGTAGACCTACTTGTTGATGGTGGTAAAGATATGGTTCAAAGTATTGATCTGGTTTTAGATCAAATTGCAAAACAAGATGCGGTGCCTTATATCATTGCAGAAATCCCAACAAATCCAAGAGTTGAAGTTCCAGATCTTTTGAAATTAAAAGAGGTTTTAAGTAAGGAACGGAAAACGGAAATGGGTTCAATTGCAGTAGATCCCGTATTTATATTAGACCAAACATTTTGTCCGAATGTACACTTTTTAGGCGAAAATGAAATACTCTCAACGGTAAAGGCCATTTCCTATGCGAGTGGATCAAAATTCCCAAGTGGCGGGCAATGCACCGCTGGCTATTGTGTAGGAAATAAAAAAATGCCTGCATTGATGGAAAAAATAGAAATGCATCTAAAACTTTGCGATAACCAGGCCACAAATCTTCAATATGAAATATTAGCAAGGCAATTACCGTCAATGAATCAAAGAATTCATGATGCTTATACCAATACCCGTGAATTTGTAACCTTTATCAACAAAACATTGCCCGATGCAAAAATAAATTTTGTCTCAGAAGATTTGGCTAAACAAGGATTTACCCCCTCTGTTTTTTCACTAGATCTTCCTACTAAAGGAAATACCGCCAAAGAAAAGGAATCTTATAAAAGATCTTTAAATCATCAATTAATTAATTTAATGATTACCGAAATCCCTAATGAAAGTAAGTATTGTGTAAGCTATGGCCAGTTAAATGGATGTTACTGGACCATCCCTGCAACTTCTACGCAAGGCACCACAAAAGAAGGCGACAAAGATTATATTGCTCGAGTATCACTTTCTCCGAATATGGATCTTGAACTTCACAAAAAAGTTTTTTTAAAGTTTGTTGGAATCATTTAACCAAAAGGGAGGTTTTAAAAGACCTCCCAAATTTATTTAATGATTGCGTGTCTTTATAAAGTTCCCCGAACCAAAACTTTCTCTTGGAGCAAAGCTAGAAAATAAACGTATCCCAGTACCCACTCTATATTTAAACAAAAACGATGAGCCTTGATGACACATTGCGTGCCTAGCCTTCTAAGATTAGAAAAAATCTTCAGAACTTCAACGCACACTTCTTTAAAAAAAAATTTTATCTTTATTTAATAAAACTGTCACAGAATCAAAATAATTTTGTCTCTAGTATAGAAACGTTTTTTTGGAAGCCAACAACCAACATATCACCAATCTTTTAAATCGCTGTAAAAAACAAGACCCTGTTGCACAGTTAGAAATATACAAACTATATTTCAAGGCAATGTACAACTCGGCCTTTAGAATTTTAAACGATGCCTTTGAGGCAGAAGATATCATTCAAGAATCCTTTTTAACAGCGTTTACAAAACTTCACAGTTTTAAAGAAGAAGTTGCCTTTGGGGCTTGGCTAAAAAAAATTGTAATTAATAAAAGCTTAACACAGTTAAAAAAGAATAAAAAATATAAAGAAACAAAACTAGAGATTGTGAACCATCCAGAAGTTGAAGAAGAAGAATTGATCGACGAGAGACTGCTAGATAAAACAACCATCGTAAGCCAAATAAATAACTTAAAAGAAAATTACCGATTGGTATTAACGCTGCATCTACTAGAAGGTTTTGATTACGAAGAAATCGCTCAAATATTAAAATACACGAATGAAAATGTGCGCACAACAATTTCTAGAGCAAAGAAAAAATTAAGACACGTGTTACTTGTAAAAACAACAAAAGATGAGATTTATGGAAGATAAATTGCCTGCTTTTTTTACTGAAAATAATTTTGACACTCAGGAACCACACGAAGGTCATCTAGAACGTTTTCAAAAGCGATTAGAAAACAAAGCAAGGCCTAAAACTTCTTGGAAATGGATGAGTATTGCTGCATCGATTATTTTAGTTCTTGGCTTTTGGTTGGGGGAAAATCATCAAAAAAATCAAATTGATTTAGCCGATATTTCTCCAAAAATGGAAGAAGTACAAAATTATTTTGTCTCCACAATTAATAGAGAGCTCAAAGAGCTAGAGAAAACAAGAAGCTTAGAAACCGAGACAACTATTGAGCATGCCTTGGATGAATTGCAGGAATTAGAGGAAAGCTATGCCCTTTTCGTAAAAGATTTAACTAGAAATGGCCTGCAAAAAAAGATCATTGCCGCAATGATCGCCAACTATCAACAGCGTTTAGAAATACTAGAAAACGTTTTAAAACATATTGAAATTATTAAAAAATCAAAACACTTTAACAATGAAAGCTATCTATAAAATCATCTTTCTTTTATTCTTAATTCCGTCAGTTATTTTTGGAAATGATGATAAAAAACATGAAAAATCTAAAACGATCCAGAAAGAATTTCCTATTCATAGTGACGGAAAAGTAACCATTAACAATCGTTACGGAAAAATAAGCGTAATGACATGGAATGAAAACCGTGTTGTCTTTGAAGTTAAAATTACGGTAAAAGGAAGCGATTTACGAGAAGTACAAAAAAGTTTTTCTTCTATTGATGTGGCTTTTAATTCAAGTGCAAGCATGGTCGAAGCGACCACTATTTTCGAAAAAAAACGAAGTTCTTGGAGTTGGTGGGGTAAAAACAGTACTATTAATTATGAAATTGATTATATTGTTAAAATGCCACAAAGTAATCAGGTTGATTTAACGAATGATTACGGCGGAATTTACCTTGACAAAATTGACGGAGAAGCAACTATTAATTGCGATTATGGCAAAATTACCATAGGACGTTTAAACAACAGTACAAATACAATCAACCTTGATTATTGTGCTTCTTCTACGATTTCCTTCATGAAAGAAGGTTTTGTAAATATTGATTACTCAAAATTACATATTGAAAATGCAGGCGATATTAAACTGAAAGCAGATTATTCTACGAGCTTTTTTGGAACACTAAATGGTTTAGATTTTAACACCGATTATGGTGCTATTTCTATAGACGATGTGCATCAGGTTCACGGAAACACAGAGTATACCACCATGACATTTGGAACGGTAAGAGAGAATTTAAAAATTGATACCGAATATGGTTCTATTTTTATTGATCATTTAGCCAATGGCTTTAAAAATGTTGAAATTTCTGCACAATATGCCGGAATAATAATAGGAACTTCTAAAAGCAATAACTTTTCGTTTGATCTCGATTTGGAGTATGGAAGTTTTAGAAAAGATCAAGAACAAGTAACGATTTCTAAAAGCATCGAAAAAACAACTAAAAAATACTATGAAGGTATTTTTGGGAAGGGAAATGCACAATCCCAAATTAAAATAAAATCTCAATACGGCAGCGTTACTTTTAAAGGCAATTAATTTAAAAACCAAAATCATGAAAAAAATCATTTTTACAAGCATCCTTTTAAGCATTGGATTTTCTATAAATGCGCAGGACTGGTGGGGAAATGCAAAAAAAATCAAAGGAAATGGAAATCTAGTTACTGTAGAAAGAACAACTTCTTCCTATGATGAAATTTCGGCCAGAGGTTCTTTTGATTTAGTTTTAGTACACGGAGAAGAAGGGGAAATAAGCATTGAAGGAGAAGAAAACATCATTCCTTTGCTGGAAACGAAAATTGAACATCATACCTTAAAAATATATTATAAAAAATATACCCATATTAATACAACCAAAAAGCTAACGGTAACCGTTCCTTTTAAAAATATTAAAGGAGTTCGTTTAGGGGGCTCTGGAAATATAACCTCTAATAATTTAATTAAAGCAACCTCTTTTAAAGTGAGTTTGGGTGGTTCTGGAAACATCGCCCTAAAAATAGATGCCGATAAGGTTACTTCTTCTATTGGAGGTTCAGGAGACATTGCGTTATCTGGATGTATAAACGAATTAATTTGCTCGATTGCAGGTTCTGGAAATATAAATGCCTATGAGCTCACAACAAATACGTTAGATGCTTCTATCGCAGGTACTGGAAACGTGCACATTCAAGTACAAAATGATATTCATGCAAAAATCATAGGTTCTGGAAATGTTTACTACAAAGGAAACCCAACAGAAATTAAAAACAGATCAATAGGTTCCGGAAGCATTATAGACAAAAATTAAAATCGGATTTTGTTTTTATAAAGAAAAGCTTTTTAGAGGAAACAGCCCCAGAGGCTTATCACTAATAATTTCTGTACTGTTTTGTTTCTTTAAAAACGTGTTCTAAAATATTTTGCTCTTTTTCATCAAACTCAATATTTCTACGTTCCATGACAATGGCTGCAACTTCAAAAACCTTTGGTAGCTGATAGGTGGTAAATCCTGCAGCACCTCCCCAACTAAAAGAAGGTACAAAATTTCTTGGAAATCCAGTTCCAAAAAGATTGGCGCTTACCCCAATTACAGTGCCTGTATTAAACATCGTATTAATACCACATTTTGAATGATCTCCCATCATTAACCCACAAAATTGCAAGCCGGTTTTTGCAAACCCTCCTGTTTTATAACTCCACAAACGCACAGGTGCATAATTATTCTTTAAGTTAGAATTGTTAGTGTCTGCTCCTAAATTACACCATTCCCCCAAAACAGAATTCCCTAGAAATCCGTCATGACCTTTGCTGGAATACCCAAAAATAACTGAATTATTCACCTCTCCTCCAACTTTGCTAAATGGGCCAATAGTAGTTGCTCCATAAATCTTCGCTCCCATTTTCAAAGTAGACTGTTCACACATCGCAAAGGGTCCGCGAACCGAACAATTTTCCATGATCTCTGCATCCTTTCCAATATAAATTGGTCCATCAGAAGCATTTAAGCTAGAGAATAACACCGTGGCTCCTTCTTCGATAAAAATATTTTCTGGATGAATTGTTTGAACAGAATCTGGAATCGGTTGCGATTTTCTATCGGCCGTTAACAATTCAAAATCTTGTTGAATGGCTTTGGCATTTTTCGAAAAAATATCCCAAGTGTTTTTTATTCTAATGAGTTCTTCATCGTATTCTATTTGAGTATATACAGAAAAATCTACTTCCTCTTGGGCCTCTAACGTAAAAAAAGCAATCACCTCATCTCCCTTAAAAATGGCTTCATTTATAGAGAGCTGTTTAATTTTTTCAACCAAATCATCCGAAGGCAAAAAGGAAGCGTTAATCAACACATTTTCTGCCATTTCTACCATGGGGTATTTGTCTCCTAAATAGTCTTCTGTAATGGTAGAAGTCGTTAATTTTAATCTGTTTTCCCATTTTTCTCGAATGGTTAAAATCCCAACTCGAATATCTGCTACTGGTTTTGTATAGGTAAAAGGCAATAAAGATGTTCTAACATCGCTGTCAAATAAAATATAATTCATAAAAAAGAGCTTTTTACAAATATAAAGTAATGAAGCAATGTAATGGGTTTTTAGCCTAAAAAACTCTCCAAATATTAAAACCTAAGAAAATTTCTCCTTCAGACCAATCACCTGCGGCATTTGCCAAATAGCCCGACTCATTCATTAATCTAGCGTTTGTAAGATGCAATTGAAAAACATGTCCTCCCGTTTCGATATCAACGCCTAAAGAGATAGGATTTCTATATTTGGAATTTGAAGCGCGATTAAAATTCTCGTGATATTCCAAGTTCACAGTGACCCTGTTATTGAGTTTATAACGTGCTCCAAAACCTACTAAAATTTGAGAATTATCTTGATTATCTTCTTCCACAAAATTTTGATGTAAATGAATTGGAGCGATTTGCATCGAAAAACGTTCATTAAACTTTCTTGAAATCAATAGTTCTGAGGCATAAGAAAGCCTATTTTTATTTTCTAACAAAGGATAATTAATTTTATCCAAACCGGTATTGTATTCTAAAGAATTATAGCCTACGATGCTAAACGGAAAGCCCTCTTTTTCTTGCTGAAACAGTCTGTATTTTATATGTGTGTCATACGTTTTATTAAAAGAACTCCGCGAAAATCCGGCGTTAAACCAATCGGAAAAACCATAGACAAAACTAAACCGGATGTTTGAATTATCTAACCCAAACAAGTCTTTAATTCCCGATTTCACTGAACCAAATCTGTGAGAAATCATAAAATATAAATCCTTTTTAGCCGCCAATTTGGTAGATTCCATGTTTATAATTTTAATTCCTTTAAATACGGAAGAAACTTTTTTATTAAGAACTACTTGATTCTCTAATTCGTCCAATAAATCGTCTTGTGCAAACGTATAAAAGCTAAAAAAAAGTAAACTGAATATTGTAGAAACTGTTTTTCTCATCGTTTAATTGACTAAATAAAGCCCATCATTTTCTCCTAAAATGAAAAGGCTTTATATGGTTATCTAATTTTTATTCTTTAATCAGAGCTTGTGCACCAATTTTATCTTCTGTTAAAACTCGCACAATATAAGTTCCTTTTGATAAATCCGATACGTACATTTCATGGTTGTTTGCAGACACTTTTTTAGATAACACCAATCTACCAACTGCATCGTATACCTGCACAGCAGCCCCTTCATTTCCAGAAGGCAGATGAATGTTTAACACATCAGTTGCAGGATTTGGATACATTGTAAACTCTAAGCGTTTTACTGGGTCAATACTTAAAGAACTTACATTTCCAGAAGTAGCGGTTACCACTTGATCGCCAGAAGTTCCTCCGTTTCCGTTTGTTGCATTTAGCGCGGCATAAAACTGAACGCGGCCTTCATCTGTTGCCGGGGAAGTCCATGAAAAAGACCATGTTTTGCGGTTGTTTCCCGCAGCTGTATGGGTTATATGAGTTCCACCATTTACCACTTGACTTCCCGTACCCGCTGCAAAGGATCCCACTTTTGAATTATTAGTGTTTTTTTCCGCAGTTAACTGAAATCCGTGTTTACTAGACGAAGAAGAACTCGCTGTTAATGTAATATCATAGGCTGTGTTTAGCTCATAACCCGTTACTGGTATATTTGTGGTGATGCTTGCCGAGGCATTAAAATTCCCTCCACTATGACATGCGTTACAACTATTACCATTATCTCCTGGAGAACCAGAATACCCCCCATCTTTACCGCTAGAATTTGACATTAAAACAAGTGCTGCGCATGGAATTAAAAATAATACAAATTTAAAAAAGTAGTGTTTTTTCATGTGTTTTTTGTTATTGTGATTTATTGAACTGTTATTAATGTTGTTTGATCTATTTTGGGGTTTTCTAATAATTCATCGTAACCAATACTTCTCCCTTTCACCGTAATAAATTTCCCCATTTCCAAAGTATGAACGATACTATCATCTGCATAAAAAATCACTTTATCATCAATCATAAAATTACCCATATCAATTTCGGTAATTACTCCTGAAAGCTGTATGGTTTTATCTAAATATTTTTTAGTGGATACTGTGGGGTTTTCTATAAACTCTTCGTAAAAACTATCTGCTGCCAAGATAAAAGACGCTTGTTCATTCGCAATATTTCGGTGATTTTTATACACCGCATAATAAGCGATAAAAAAAGCAATCAGGAAAAAAGAAATGGTAATAAATATAAATTTATGTTTCATATTAATAGCATTTTATTTAATTTCGTTATAAAAATAGTTATAAATATTAACTAATTAATAGTTTAAAGATTAATTTACTATGAAAAAAAAAGTTTTAGGAGCTGTTTTATTCAGTTTTCTTTTTGCTAGCTGCACAAATGACAGTAGCGACGATTTAATTATTGCTAATGAAGAGATAGAAATCATAACATATACCAAAAATGTAAAATCAATTATCGATCAAAGTTGTGCTACCAGTGGTTGTCACAATGCAAATGCTGGTGGTTTGATTTTAGAAACTTTTAATCAAGTAAAAAATGCCGTACTAAATCGAAATTTAGTTGGCAGAATGGAAAGCAGTAGTTCTCCAATGCCAGCTTCGGGAAACCTACCACAATCAACGATTAACATTATTAAAACCTGGCAAGAAGAGGGTTTTCTTGAATAAAACATAAAAATTATGAAAAAATACGGATTCGTTATTTTCCTATTCCTATCTCTCTCTTTTTTAGCCCAAGAAAAATATTACACCAAATCAGGTGAAATTACTTTTGAATCTTCTGTCCCCACTTTTGAAGAAATAAAAGCAAGCAATACTAAAGTAACCGCCATTATAAAAGATAATGGGGAAATTGCTTCTTTAACTTTAGTGAAAGCCTTTCAGTTTAAAATTGCTCTAATGGAGGAGCATTTTAATGAAAATTATATAGAATCAGACAAGTACCCAAAAGCTACATTTTCTGGGAAAATCATCAATTTCTCAATGAATGATTTAAGCACCGAAGAACAAGAATTTTCGGTTAAAGGAAATCTTTTATTACACGGCGTAGAAAAGGAAATAAGTGTTCTTTCAAAAATAAAAAAAGTAGATGATACTATTTATTTTATTTCAAATTTCTCATTAATTCCGGCTGATTTTGCTATAGAAATTCCAAAAATAGTTCAAACTAAGATTGCAAAACAAATTGATGTTTTCCTCGCTTTTAAAATGACTAAAAAATAGTTTTACTTTTGTTCTAATGAAAAAATTTTCAGGAATCGTTTTTACTGTGCTATTAAGTAGTGCTGTTTTATATACTCTCTTTACCTATTTCGCTACTTTTAGTGAAGGTGTTCGCTCTGGCGAATTGATAAAATTTAGCAAAAAAGGTGTTTTAATCAAAACCTGGGAAGGTGAAATTAGCCAAGGAAGTTTTGGCGCACAAATTTTTAGCTTTTCTGCAGAAAGAGATCAAAAAGAAGTGGTCAAACAACTCACCGCATTACAAGGAAGATATGTAAAAGTAACGTATTTTGAACGCTTTGGCACTTTCTTTTGGCTGGGCGACACCAAATATTATATTACAAACGTAGCAGAAGAACAATCACCCCATTATAGACAAAAATTAGTAAATGATCAATAAATTTAAACACATCCAAGACTCTCAACTTAGCATGACACAACTCATGTTGCCCTCTCATTCTAATTTTAGCGGAAAAATTCACGGAGGTCACGTACTTCATTTAATGGATCAGATAGCCTTTGCTTGTGCTTCAAAGCACTCGGAAAACTATTGCGTTACCGCTTCCGTAAATAAGGTTGACTTTTTAAACCCCATTGAAGTGGGAGATCTCCTCACCTTAAAAGCATCTATTAATTATACCGGAAAAACTTCTATGGTGATTGGTTTGCGCGTGGAATCGGAAAATATTAGAACAGGAAAAATAAACCATTGTAACTCTTCTTATTTCACGATGGTAGCCAAAGATGAAAATGGAAAAAGCGTTCCTATTCCTGGAATTATTTTAACCGATAAAAATGCAGTAAGACGCTACTCGAGAAGTGTCATTAGACAAGAAGAGGCCAGAAATAGAACTTCACGTTTTAGTAATGCTGCCTTTCTAGTTGATGAATACTTGAGTTTATTAAAAAATCAGAATGTAAAATTAGATTTATAGTTTTTTGTCTCGGGCCTCGAAGTGACTTTTCGATTGTTCTGCAGAACTACTAAACGAGAATCAACAACAAGTCCTTATCATTTTGTAAAGTAAAAAAGCGACCCGTGTGGGTCGCTTTTTTACTTTACAAAATGAATTTTTTATTTACTTAAATACATTTTACGTCTTGCATACAACTCATAGAAATCATCATCTTTTAAGCTGTCTATAAACAGAATACTTTCTCCTGTTGATTTCATTTCTGGTCCTAAATTCTTATTCACATTGTGGAATTTATTAAAAGAAAACACAGGTTGCTTTATGGCATAACCTTCTAATTGTGGATTAAAGGTGAAATCGGTTACTTTATTATGGCCCAACATTACTTTCGTTGCGTAATTTACATAAGGTTCTTTATACGCTTTTGCAATAAAAGGCACGGTTCTAGAGGCTCTTGGATTTGCTTCAATAATGTAGACGATGTCGTCTTTTATAGCAAATTGCACATTAATTAGACCTACAGTTTTTAATTCTAAGGCAATGGTCTTCGTGTGATCTTTGATTTGCTGCATCACTAAATTCCCTAAATTAAAGACAGGCAACGTAGCGTTTGAATCTCCAGAATGAATTCCGCAGGGTTCAATATGTTCCATGATTCCAATAATATAGACATTTTCCCCATCGCAAATGGCATCGGCTTCTGCTTCTATAGCACCGTCTAAGTAATGATCTAATAATAGTTTATTGTTAGGAATTTTACGCAATAAATCGATCACATGTTCTACCAATTCTTCTCTATTGATCACAATTTTCATTCCCTGACCTCCTAAAACATAACTAGGTCTTACCAAAATAGGAAAGTCTAATTCATCAGCCAAAACGAGGGCTTCCTCTGCAGTTTCTGCGATTCCGAATTCTGGATATGGAATATTATTATTCTTTAAAAGGGTAGAAAAACTCCCTCTATCTTCAGCTAGATCTAGCGCTTCAAAAGAAGTTCCCATAATTTTAACACCGTATTTGGTGAGTTTTTCGGCGAGTTTTAAGGCCGTTTGTCCTCCTAACTGAACAATAACGCCTTCTGGCTTTTCGTGTTTAATTATGTCATAAATATGTTCCCAAAAAACAGGTTCAAAATATAATTTATCTGCGGTGTCAAAATCGGTAGAAACCGTTTCTGGATTGCAGTTAATCATAATGGTTTCATACCCGCATTCTGCAGCGGCTAATACGCCATGAACACAGCAGTAATCAAACTCAATTCCTTGTCCAATTCTGTTCGGTCCAGAGCCTAAAACAATGACTTTTTTCTTTTTGGTTACAATACTTTCGTTATCTGCAAAACGCTTTCCATCTGGCGTTTCGATATCATTTTCAAACGTGGAATAATAATAAGGTGTTTTTGCTTTAAATTCGGCCGCACACGTATCTACTAATTTGTAGACTCTATTAATGTTTAATTCTTCTCGTTTATTGTAGACATGACTTTCTAAACAGCCCACCATATGGGCAATTTGTCTATCTGCAAAGCCCTTTTGTTTTGCTTCTAAGAGTAAATCTCTTGATAAACTGTCTAAGGTAAATTTTGATATTTCTTTTTCTAATTGATGTAGTTCTTCATATTGTTTTAAGAACCACATGTCTATTTTTGTAATTTGATGAATTTTACTCAATGGAATTCCAATCTGAATTGCATCATAAATAGCAAAAACTCGGTCCCAAGAAGCGTTGGTTAACTTCTCGATAATTTGATCGTATTTTACATATCCTTTGCCATCTGCGCCCAATCCGTTTCGAGTAATTTCTAGAGATTGCGTTGCTTTGTGAAGTGCTTCCTGAAATGAACGGCCAATCCCCATAACCTCACCTACCGATTTCATTTGCAAGCCTAAAGTTCTATCTGATCCTTCAAATTTATCAAAATTCCATCTCGGTATTTTCACAATTACATAATCCAATGTTGGTTCGAACAGTGCAGAGGTTGATTTGGTAATTTGATTTTGTAATTCATCCAATGAATACCCAATGGCCAATTTTGTTGCAATTTTTGCAATCGGATACCCTGTTGCTTTACTTGCTAAAGCCGATGAGCGAGAAACTCTTGGGTTAATTTCAATGGCAATAATATCTTCCTTTTGGTCTGGTGAAACCGCAAATTGTACGTTACATCCCCCTTCAAAATCCCCAATAGAGCGCATCATATGAATGGCCATATCGCGCATTTTTTGATAGGTTCTATCAGATAAGGTCATTGCCGGCGCTACGGTAATAGAATCTCCTGTATGAATTCCCATAGGATCCATATTTTCGATCGAACAGATAATTACCACATTATCATTTTTATCGCGCAACAATTCCAATTCAAATTCTTTCCAACCCATCATTGCTTTATCAATCATCACTTCATGAATAGGCGATGCTTCTAGGCCCCGGCTTAACAATTCGTCAAAATCTTTTGGGTTATAAACAATCGACGCACCTGCTCCTCCTAGGGTATAAGAAGAACGAATAACCAACGGAAAACCAAATTCTTGAGCAATTTCCTTTCCTTTTAAAAAGGAGGTGGCCGTAGCTTGTGGCGCCATAGGAACCCCAATTTTTAACATCAGTTCTCTAAACTGTTCTCTATCTTCCGTCACATTGATTGCATCAATATCTACCCCAATTAATTTTACATCAAAGTCTTTCCAAATTCCTTTATCATCTGCTTCGATACATAAATTCAAAGCGGTCTGCCCCCCCATAGTAGGCAAAACGGCGTCTATTTGTGGATGTTCTTTTAAAATTTTTATAATCGATTTGGTGGTCAAGGGCAATAAATAAATATGATCCGCCATAGAAGGATCTGTCATAATGGTTGCCGGGTTTGAATTGATTAAAACGGTTTCAATTCCGTCTTCCGTTAAAGAACGTAAAGATTGCGAGCCTGCATAATCAAATTCGCATGCCTGACCAATAACTATTGGGCCAGAACCTATGATTAAAACGGAGTTAATATCTTTTCTTTTCGGCATTTTTTTTATTTGAGTGGGTGTATATTAAAAATTATGTAAAAATATGTCCTTGTTGGGTACAAAAAAAGGTGTTACTAAAAATAGTAACACCTTAATTATTAACAATTGTTAATCATTATTTCTTATGTCTCGTTTCCGTGGAAACAGATAATTTTTTTCTTCCTTTTGCTCTTCTACGAGCTAAAATTTTTCTACCATTAGCAGAAGCCATTCTCTCTCTGAAACCGTGTTTGTTTCTTCTCTTTCTTTTCGATGGTTGGTACGTTCTTTTCGGCATTACTTATATTTTTAAAATATCGTCTATATTTGATTTCACTTTTCTTGAATTCCCTCTGCTAAAAGCGAATGCAAATATACAACTGTTTTTAAATTTGACAAACTCAAAATTAAAAAAAATGAAAATATTTTCGATTCTTACATTTCTTTGCAAATATAGCATTTTTTTTTGCTTTTTTATTTGTGATAAATAACATTGTTAGTACTTTTGTCCAAACCTAACAACAACATGAGCAACACGAAATACGTTTTCGTTACTGGAGGCGTAACTTCATCCCTAGGAAAAGGAATTATTGCAGCATCTTTAGCTAAATTATTACAAGTTAGAGGCTTTTCTGTAACGATACAAAAATTAGACCCTTATATTAATATCGATCCAGGAACTTTAAATCCTTATGAACACGGAGAATGTTATGTGACCGATGATGGTGCAGAAACCGATTTAGACTTAGGGCATTACGAGCGATTTTTGAACATTCCTACTAGTCAAGCAAATAATGTAACCACTGGAAGGATTTATCAATCGGTAATCAACAAAGAAAGAAAGGGCGAATTTCTAGGAAAAACGGTTCAAGTAATTCCTCATATCACCGATGAAATAAAACACAGAATTCAAATTCTTGGAGAAACTGGCGATTATGACATTGTGATCACAGAGATTGGTGGCACTGTTGGCGATATAGAATCCTTGCCTTATATAGAATCTGTGCGTCAACTATTATGGGAAAAAGGACAAGAAAACGCTATTGTTATTCATTTAACCTTAGTTCCTTATTTAGCCGCTGCGGGCGAATTAAAAACAAAACCCACACAGCATTCTGTGAAAATGCTCATGCAAAGTGGGGTAAGTCCAGATATTTTGGTTTGTAGAACAGAGCATGAGATCTCTGAAGATATTAAAAGAAAACTGGCGCTGTTTTGCAATGTAAAACAAGAAGACGTAATTCAATCTATTGACGCAGAAACCATTTATGATGTTCCTAATTTAATGTTTGAACAAGGTTTAGATGCAGTAGTCTTAAAAAAACTGCAACTATCTGCAGAGAATCCTCCAAAATTAAAAGCTTGGAACGAGTTTTTACAGAAGCATAAAAACCCTACCTCCGAAGTTGAAATAGGCTTAATTGGAAAATATATCGAGTTACACGATTCATATAAATCTATTACAGAAGCCTTTATTCACGCAGGATCTACCCATAAAACAAAAGTGGTAATTCGTTGGATTCATTCTGAAAGCTTAACCTCTAAAAACGTTGAAAAGAAATTAGAAGGTTTAAACGGAATTTTAGTGGCTCCCGGTTTTGGAGATCGAGGTATTGAAGGAAAAGTAAGAGCGGTAAAATATGCCCGTGATAATAAGATTCCTTTCTTCGGAATTTGTTTAGGCATGCAAATGGCGGTGATCGAATTTGCTAGAAATGTACTAAAATTACCAGATGCCTTTTCTACAGAAATGAAAAAAAACTGTCTAAACCCTGTAATCAATTTGATGGAAAGTCAAGAAGGGCTTACTAAAAAAGGTGGGACCATGCGTCTAGGGGCTTGGGATTGTACCGTTAGCCAAAAATCGAAAGCATTTGCCGCTTATAAATCGGAAATGATTCATGAAAGACATAGACACCGCTATGAATTGAATAATGACTATTTAAAAGCCTTGAATAAAGCAGGATTAAAAGCCACAGGAATTAATCCGAAGACTGGCTTGGTCGAAATTATTGAAATTCCAACACATCCTTGGTTTGTAGGTGTACAATATCATCCAGAATACAAAAGCACCGTTTTAAGTCCACATCCCTTATTTGTGAGTTTTGTAAAAGCAGCCTTAAAACAATCAAAGAAATAGCAAGTAAGTAGGCGTGCTATTCAAAATAAAAGCCGAACGTACTTTGCCTTATCTAGCATATCAAAATTAATCAAGGTAAAACCATTTAAAAAAACTGAGTTTTACTACATTTGTACCGATTTTACTAGAAAAAGTAAAATAACAAATTGACATTATTAAAATATTCATGGAACAAAAAAAATTCGATTACAACTCTCTTATTGGTATGGTTTTATTGGCGGCCATTTTCTTGTGGTATTCATCTACACAAACCGATAAAATAGATCCAGAAAAAGAAGCCACAGAAGTGTTTGTAGACTCTAGCAAATCTTCCATTCCCCAAAAAGCAAAAGCGTCCGATCGATTTATCGAAAATGATTCGGTTAGAAACCTTTCGTTAAGCAATAAATTGGGTGCATTTTCATATAGTGCTATCAATACGAATGAAGGAACCTCTGTCTTAGAAAACAATTTATTAAAATTAACCATCGATAATAAAGGTGGACAAATTATAGAAGCCTTAATTAAGAATCACAAAACCTACGATTCACTTCCTTTATATATGATAAAAGATAATAATGCTTCTTTTAACATCAATTTTGGAACCACAGACAACCGCATTTTAAATACCAAAGACCTTTTCTTTAGTCCTCAGTTTTCTAAAAACGGGAAAAACCAGGTGCTTTCTTTGAAATTAAAAGTTTCTGAAAGTCAGTTTTTAGAATATCGCTACGAAATGAAGCCTAATAATGCGATGGTAGATTTTTCTATTCGCTCTGTTGGATTGGGAGCTGTAATCAATGCAGCCAACCAAATTAATTTAGACTGGAATTTAAAAGGATACCGCCATGAAAAAAGTTTACGTACAGAAAACACCATGTATTCTTACCTGTATTATAAAGCAGATGAGGATGTAGATTATTTAAGTCCAGACGACACAGAAACAATAGACAAGGTAAATTGGGCTGCTTATAAACAACACTTTTTCTCTTCCGCTTTACTTACTGACAAACCGTTTAAGAACGCGTTAATGACGTCAGAAAACTTAGTGGTAAACGAAGAAACAGACACCATTTTTACCAAACAATTTAGTTTAAAAGCTCCTTTGGAATTAGTCAACGGAGAATTAAATTATGACATGAAATGGTATTATGGTACCTCCGATTATAACACCTTAGAAAGGTATGAAGAAACCAATTTAAGTGAAATTGCCGATTTAGGTTGGGGAATTTTTGGAACGATTAACCGGTATATTTTTGTTCCTATTTTTGGATGGTTACAGAGTTTACTGTCTAACTATGGATTAATTATTATTTTAATGACCATTGTGGTGCGACTTATCATGTCTCCCTTGGTGTACAAATCGTATTTATCGAGTGCAAAGATGAAGGTAATTCGTCCAGAATTAACCGCCTTAAACAATAAATACCCAGGAAAAGAAAACGCAATGAAACGTCAACAAGAAACCATGGCGATTCAGCGAAAGGCAGGAGTTAGCATGATGTCGGGTTGTATTCCGGCCCTATTACAAATGCCGGTCTTCTTTGCTTTGTTTAAATTTTTCCCATCCAATATTGCTTTAAGGCAGCAAAACTTTTTGTGGGCAGATGATTTATCCTCATACGATACTATTTTTCAACTGCCATTTACCATTCCTTTTTACGGAAATCACGTAAGTTTATTTCCTATTTTGGCTTCGGTCGCTATTTTCTTTTATATGAAGATGAATCAAAGTCAGCAAGCAAATATGCAAGCACCTACGCAAGAAGGCATGCCAGATATGGGTAAAATGATGAAGTATATGATTTACTTCTCACCTATTATGATGTTGTTTTTCTTTAACAATTATGCGAGTAGTTTAAGTTTATATTATTTTGTGTCTAACTTATTAACCATCGTTATTATGTTAATTATAAAACATTATGTCATTGATGAAGACAAAATTCACGCCCAAATTGAAGAAAACAAAAAGCGTCCTGAAAAGAAGAAAAGCAAATTTAGAGAACGTATTGATTCTGCAATGAAACAAGCACAAGATCAACAAGCTCAGCAGAAAAAGAAGAAATAAAGAAATGCAACTTTCTGTATTTATAAAAAAATCGAAACAATAGTTTCGATTTTTTTTATACCTCGTTGTTCGCTTTTCGATGCGCGTTATCTTCCAATGTCAGTTCGAGTGATTTATTTTAACCTGAAAGGGCGAAATAAATTGTATCGAGAACCCGTTGTTCGATATCACCTCAAAAGAATTTGGATTTTTTAACAAAAATTATGCATCTGCAAGAAATCTGCCCACCTAAATAGGGCCTATAGTCATGGTTGCTGAAGATCGCTTTTTATATGCCAAAGGGAATATATAGATCAAGATGCGTCAAGGTAGGATGTTACTGCTTCATACAACAAACCTCGAGGCAGTCTTCGAAGATTTTTTCAATTTAAACATTAGCCAAGCTAAAAGAAACTAACCACATTAGAAAGAGCATTATTCCTTAATACAACGAATAGAACCTCCTCCAGACCTTGAAACTGGATACCCATTCAATTCTGTACTATAATAAGCCCCCATTAGAGCTTGAGTGCCATTTACCGTACTCGACCAAAGGACTCCTGCGGCACCAACTTCGTAAAGCAGGCCATCTTCTTCTTTACGATACCCACCCAAAGATAGCTTTAAAGGAGATGCAAAGGCGCCTGCAGCATTAGAAGGAACAAAAGCTGCTGTCTCGGTTAAAAATTCTTGGAACGTTGGCATTCGGAAACCGACGGGGCAAGGATCGTTTGGAATATTTTTTGTAGGCTCCTCTTCTGTACCAACATTTCAACGTAAATTGTCTCCAATAGATAACCAATCGTCACTGGCTATAATGAAATCAGCACTTCCTTCAGTACTTCCAAGTTGCTGAGTTGACGTGCTCGAAGAGCCCGTTGCCGGCAAGCTCGCGTTAGACATAAAGTTTAATTCTCGAACAATGATCTCGTGTCCATCTGAATTTCTGCCCCATTGGTAAAGGTTACCATAAGACAAATAATCGTCACTGCTTATTGCTACTCGGCTTGCACCCAAGTTTTTGTCCATCCAAATTTTTCCTGTAGAAGATTCAACCTCGCCGATCGGTAATCCCGCTAAATTATCAAGCATATTTGCAAAAGCACTACCGTTAAAATAATAGATTCCTTTGGTATCGCAATTGGTACAATAGGCCATTAAACCTTCTGTGGGCGCAACGATGGCATTTAACTGATCGAGGCTCATACGCGGAGGTAAAAACCCTTTAGTGGTGCTTGTTAAATCTAAAGCCGCCGAGGGATTTGGGGTTGTGGTCCCCATTCCAACTTGGGCAATGCTTGTATAGCTTACCAACAGCGAGGCGATACTTAAAATTATTTTTCTCCTCTTAATTATTCTTTATATGGATATTAAAAGGCGGCACCTGGCTTTTCTGCCGACGATGCTTGTGCTTTTTGTGGACTTAAGATTAGATAGGTACCCAAAGCAGTTAATGCCGCGTATTTCCCATAGCCTCCTATTTTACCTAAAGCTTCCTTTCTTGAAATGCCACTAACTTCTTTCTTGTTAACTAAGCGTTGTTCTTGATCTTTCATATTTATGTTATTCGTTGATGAGTATTTTTTTAGAAAACTCCTTACCCGTTTCTGTCCTTAATTTTGCGATATATACCCCAACACTAATGGCTTTAGGCAAGGCAATAGACTGTACTCCGTTTGCAGAGGTTAAAGAATGTGTGAAAATTTCTTGACCTAAGATAGAATACAAGCTTATGCTTGATTTCTTCCCTCCAGTTATCCCTGTTATTTTAAGGTTGTTACCTGCTTTATATAAGTTAATGGCTATTTTATCAAAATCTTCGGTAGCTAACACACTCTGAGTAGTTGTATGCACATAGAAACGACCAATCCCTGATGCTTCTTTACTTAAAACTACTTTATACTCATTGTTTGCTTCTAATAATTTATAGGTAGCTAATGTTTTATCCTCTATAAAAACATTCATATCGCTCGGTAAATTAGATGAAGTCGCAGAAAAAATTATCGTTTTACCTGCAGCTGCAGTAACTACCAATGGGATTACCATCTTCTCATAGGTATTGTCTGGCAAACATTGTAGTGTGAAATTTATCCCACTACTGTCTGTTACTAAATGAGAATCGATAGCAAAACTTTCTGTATTCTCGCTATAAGTTCCTGCATCGTAGCCCACATCTAAACCAGTTGTGGCACTCTCTAAATATTTTATTTCGGTATACTTCTCCTGTTCTCCATCATTTAAAAACAGCTGTAAACTAGGCATTCCAGCGTCTTTATAAAAAGTGCTTAGACCCAACGGATGATTGGTAAGGCTTTTAGTAAAAATAAATTGTTCGTTTTCATCTTTTGCTTTCACTACAAAAGCTTGTCCTGGCGCTAACTGTAATGCTGCAGTTACATGATTAACCACCACATAATTAGTACCATCCCATACATATAATGCGGCATAGGAGCTATCCAACGTAGCTATATTTTGTCCTAAAACATTTAGGGCGCCGGCATTAGCTGTGTTATTTACGGGCAAAAAGGAAGTAAAAGGGTTTCCTATAGAAAACCAACGATGCGTACCACTTGCAGTAACCATAGGAACAGATACTGTAGCGGCATCTACCAACTCCCCCTTAAAAGAAAGAGTACCCGCGGATGTTCTGTTAAATGTATAGCCTTGACCTGTATTAAAATTACCTGCACCAGATAATGTTGAAGTGGTGTAATACTCCCATTTATCGCCTGTTGGGTTTGTGTTATTATAAGCACCAATAGCATACTTTGCGCCACTTGTGTTGATGCCATTCGCAACCTCTGTAGCAAAAGCATTAATGCCTTGGGTAGTTACAGGAGCACTTACTAAGTACCAATTGCTCGAAGCTAAATATCTATTGTATATAAAGTCTCCATCTGCCGTTCCATTCAATAAAAGCGAACCGCTATTATTAGCATCTGACGAGACGGTAACATCACCACCTGCATCTACGACTACATTACTAGCAGACAGAAAGGAAGTGCTTTCAATAAAAATGTTCCCAACTGAAGAAACATGTAAATCTTGCCCATAAACAAAACCGCTAGCACACAGAAGACACAAAAAGGAACAGATTTTATTGTACATTTTTCTCATAATTTAATTGTTTAAGTTTATTTTTTAATACATTTCAATCTTTTTTAACCTATACATTTTATTAACACAATATTCCAACTAAATCCCCATACAAGTAGGCTTAAAACAGAGATAATACCTCTCAAAAAAATTAAAAACGACTCAAAAACAATAAAAACAATCTTTTTTAACGAAAAACTTGTCGATTAAAAAAAAAATGGAAGTCGTTTAAAAAAGCTTGCTTTATTATTCAGGAAAGTAGTAACGATACTTCAAGGTAGAAGAAAAATAAAATCAGTAGGTTTCAAGCACCAAAATATATTTAGGAAAAGTTAAAAAATAAAACTAATTTTACCAAACCCCTATTTATTATTTTAACAAATATTTTTCTCCTAAAAAGAGTTAAACATCGTAGTTGTATTAATGCCCTATTTTCTCAAAAATTTTTTTTTGTTGCTTATTTATTTATCTGTTAGCCCTCAAATCAGCACGATTCATAAACGCTCTACTTCTATTTCAAAATGGTCACAAGAGCTGCTTACATCCTCTTATCAAAAGACAACAGTCATTTTTGTTAAGTGGCCTGCAATTCTTTTACCCACTATAAAAAATAAGGGTATGCGATATACACTCGCACCAGTTATTCCTACTAAAAGGGATACAATACCCGCTCCAAGAAAAACACCTGCCACAAAATCGAATCTAAATTTTGCCCGGCATTATACCGATCATATTCGAAAAAGCACGCACAATGAACTCCAAAAAGGTGTGTCAACCCAATATAATGGTCTTAATGAAGCTTCCAAAAAAAATTACCTCGTAGCTCTTGAAGACCATTATATTGCGATAAAACACTTTGATAAATTAGGTAACACAAATAGCAAGATCCTTTCTCTTATAGCGCTCACCAAATATTATTTAAATTCTGGCAACTTAGAGCTAGCAAGTGAGGTCTATAATAAGGAGCTAAAAGAATTCCTTAAAGGTACCCTACAAACGCTTACAAAAAATAGGTTGCTAATGCTTTATGGTGAAATTCTTAGTCAAGAAGAGAAATACCAAGAAGCCTTGAACGCTTTTAAAAAAGTAACTGTTACCGATTTAAAAGCGGCCCCTCAATTTGTAAGCCTATATTACAAAAATCTTAGCAACTGCTATTTGCATCTCAACAAGTTAGATACCGCACTGGTGTTTGCTGAAAAAAGTTTTAAAATAAATACATCTACCCAAACGAAAGACCTCCTTTTAAAGAATCACTTTCTCTTTACTATTTATATTGCTAAAGAGGAATATAAAACGGCTGAAAAATATCTCGAAAATTCATTAACCCTTGTTAAGGATTCCAAAACATTACAAGATGCCAATTTATACTATGAAATATATGAAATTGAAAAACAGAAAGGAAATCTAAAAAAAGCCTTATTGCATTATGAAAAATACACACAAAGCAAAGATGCTACCAATGCAATAAGACTTATACATAAACGTAGCATCCTAAATTATAATAGCCTTCAAGAAAAAAAGGAAATTAAAGGTCTTAATCAAATCAATAAAGATAAAGAAGCGTTTCTAAAAAAAGACACGAAATATATAGGTATCATTATTTTACTAATATACGGCGCGATATTAAGCATAATCATTTTTATCTATTTAGATAGAAAAGCGAAGAAACAAAAATTTAAACTGGCTCTTGATGCTGCTGAAAATTTATCAAAAAAAAGGCATCAATATTTAGAAAATTTATCCCAGGAAATTAAAACTCCGATGACCATTATTGGTGGTTATTTAAATTTAATTAAAAACACCCATTTAAATGCTGCTCAAACAAGCTCTTATGCTAATAAAGCAATTATTAGCAGCCAGCATATAATCGATTCTGTTACTAGTGTTTTACTCGTTTCTAAACCGGAAATATCTTCTCTAGAACGTATAAAAACTTCTCATAAAATGGAGAAGTTTGTGAAGGATCTTGTTTTCTCTTTTGAAGTAAATGCTGCGATAAAAGAACAGCACCTTTATTATAAATCTAATATCAAATCAGAAGTTATTATTGATTTCGACTATTACAATCTAAAGAAAATAATATCTAATTTAATTTCTAATGCCCTTAAATATACAGATCCCCGAAAATCTATTTTCGTAAGCATTTGTATAGAAAAAGTAGGTCTCGTTTTTTCTGTTAAAGATGAAGGAATTGGCATTCCTGAAAAAGAATTGGAACATCTTTTTTCTCATTTTCATCAATTCGAATATACGGCTGTTTCGGGAGGTTTTGGCATGGGTCTTTCTTTAGTGCAGAAACTCGTGACTGCGATGAATGGAAGTATTGAAGTAAAAAGTAAAGAAGGCGTTGGAAGCCTTTTTAAGGTTTATATCCCTTTACAGATAGACAAAC
>Ga0307488_10000243_pt1 | contig 43021 bp, 67 predicted proteins | sample SB02metaG_FD_202248 | JGI IMG/M metagenome (GOLD analysis project Ga0307488, IMG submission 202248) | Sea-ice brine microbial communities from Beaufort Sea near Barrow, Alaska, United States - SB 0.2 | ecosystem: Environmental > Aquatic > Marine > Coastal | place: USA: Alaska | collected... | reverse complement strand
GTTGTCAACTATATCAACGTAGTGCAGACATGTTCTTAGGTGTACCGTTTAACATTGCAAGCTACAGTTTGCTTACACATATGCTTGCACAAATTGCAGGACTAGAAGTAGGCGACTTTGTATGGAGTGGCGGTGATTGTCACATTTACAATAACCATATGGATCAAGTTAAAGAACAACGTCAACGTTACCCGCGTAAAGGCCCTACATTATTAATGCCCAAGTTTAGTACACTAGACGAACTATTAAGCACTACAACAAGCGCATACACGCTCTTAGACTATGATCCAATGCTTAGTATTAAAGCGCCTATGGCAGTATAACATGATGGGTGCTAATTGGCAAAGGAACAGGCAACATTCCTATGTAAGGAAGTTTGCTTGGTTGCCAGTTTGGTCTGGTAGTAGTAAACGTATATGGTTACAAGACTATTACATTAGACACACATTTTTCGACAACACTGGCAAGCCACCAATAAAAGGTTATAGTTGGGACTATGTTTATACTAAGAATGAATACTTAATAGCAACGATAAAAAATGAAATCTAAGCATAAGCTAACTGATGAGCAGAAAGAAGAAGATCGTAGGACGAGGATTCAACATCCTCATATGATCAAGTCTAAAGCACATTGGGATTGGGAATCTGGATACGGTAATATGGAAGCACCAATAGTAGTGCCAAAGCCTGTTCGTCATACGAAAAAGATTGCGGTATTTGTTATCGCTATAATTGCATTAATAATTTGGTGTTACTGAAAAGTGAACAGGGACACTAGGCCCCCGTTCGAATTCCTAGTTATTCGTCTCCGTAGACTTCAAGCACCTCCTTTACAGCGTCATGCCTTTCGATATCTTGATGACCAAAAGTAACAGTTGCTAAATGTGTTGCATCACCAAACCTAGTGAGCTGATTAACAAAGTCAATTAAGCCATTGTCTTTCATCCTATCTGCTTGATTAAGATCACCTGTTACAGCCATTTTAGAACCTTCTCCTAAACGTGTAAGTAGCATCTTCATTTGATTAGCTGTAGAGTTTTGCATCTCGTCAGCAATAATATATGCTTTTTTAAACGTTCGACCACGCATAAATGCTAGTGGCGCAATTTCAATCACACCTTCTGCTATCATGCCTTCAATTTCCTTTGCCGTGAAATATTCACGTAAAACATCAAATATTGGTCTTGTCCAGGGTGCCATTTTATCTTCCAAAGTACCCGGTAAAAAACCTAGGTCTTCGTCCACTGAAACAGCCGGTCTTGTTACAACAATTCTGTCCACTACCCCTTCTTTGAAAAGACTAATAGCTGTTAGAACCGCGATAAGAGTCTTACCTGTTCCTGCTGGTCCGATACCAAAGACAACGTCTCTTTTAGCATCAGCCAGAGTTAACATGTATGATTCTTGGGCCTTGTTACGAGGCACGATTTTAACAGTTTTGGATTTTTCTGGAAGGTAGGTATTAATTTGAACAACGTTATTGTGAAAGTTCTTACTCTTGCGAGCTCGCTTTGCACTCATGAAGTGTCCTCCTATATAACTTCGATAACTTCACGTAAGCATAACTTCTTGCTTACAAAAATATTTATCATCTTGGTCACGAGTGTTAAGTACTAACACATTAAACTGATAAATAACTGTATAAGAGAATAGGTGCAGACATGAAAGACATTATTGACGTAATTAAGAACATATCAGAAATCTACGACAGTGACGTAGCATTCACAGTATTAAAAGACTTTGAAAGAGTGCTAGACGACCTTGACGTATATGTGTACGATAACTGGCAGGATGGCGAATTAGTTGCTGGTCCTAAGATTTCACGTCATTGGGTTACGTGCTCATTTATGTGGGAACATGAAAACATGCCAGACCCAATGGGTGGCAAACGTCTATTAGATTATGACTGTAAAGTTACATTCAAAAAAGATAAAATTATTAAACCACGTAAAATCCGCGTACCAGACGACATTAGGTCAATGACTAAAAAGGGTAAACTAGATCTTTTGCCAATTTGGGTTGTTGAAATTATGATGCCAAAGAAATTAATTGCTGACATTTACGGTGGCATGAAAGCTATGAATGATTATGAGCTTGATGCTGGTAGTGTTCCAAGTATTGAAGATGAAACACAACAAGCAGACATTGATGCAGAAGCTACAGCAGAAACAGAGACAGTATAATGGGCTTATTTAAAGATGATCTAAAACACTTAGTTGATTCAATAGTTGAAATTGATTCTTATAAATCTAAAATGGGTGAAGATAGTGACATTGTTACACTAGCATTTTCTGTAATGGGCGAAGCTCCTGCAAAAGACTTAGAAAACTTTGTTGAAAAAGGTTATGCGTTTGTATTAGATGCAGATGTATCATCTGGTGAACAAAGTGACGGAACTTATAAAGTATTTGTTGAAATTGAACGTAGCAAAGATGTTGCAGTACAAGTACTAGAAATTGCTGATGGTATTAAAAAATTAGCTAAATTAGAAAACATGAAGTTTAGGTATTATAAGAACTTTAGAAGTCATAGTTTAGACGAAGAAAATTTAATGGCAACTATTCCTGTTGATAAAGACAGTTACGATATTGCAATAAATGAAACGTTCTACGAAAACTATAAAAACTTTTTTAGTAGTAGCTATGCAGAGTCGATTGACATGCTAGGCGAAACACTAATTGTTAAAAATACATATGCAGGCTCACTTATGTTTGAAGTAACTGACTTTGGTACAGATACTAAACTAAGCGAAACTATAAATATGAAAGATATGGGCGAAGTAATTTTCCTAACTAAGTATTTAGGAGATTACAATATCACTAAATATGGCGACACTGTTGTACTCACTAATGAGGGCTACAGTTTACACCTCAAGAGGAAATAAGCGCAGTCATAGCCAACTGCCCCAAAGTAAGGAATGTAAGAATGGCAAAAGAACACTTTAAATTTGATTTTGAACCATGGATGGCCGAAGAGCTAATTCATAGAGAAGACTGGAAAGATTGGTATGACGCAATGTGCGATGTATTACCACTCTGGGAAGTAGACACTGTTGAACGGGTTGCAGGCTTTATTGCACAATGCGGACACGAGTCAGGTGGCTTTAGAGTTTTGAGTGAGAATCTCAACTATAGTGCAAAAGCACTTAACAGCATTTTTCCAAAGTATTTTAAACGAGCAGGACGAGATGCTAATGAATATCACAGACAACCAGAAAAAATTGCAAACGTTATTTACGCTTCACGTATGGACAACGGCAACACTAATAGTGGTGACGGTTGGAAGTTTCGCGGCGGTGGCATACTTCAGTTAACTGGGCGTTACAACTATACAGAATTTTCAAAAGAAATGGAAATGTCTCCTGAAGAAGCAACTGATTATGTACGCACTAAGAAAGGCGCACTAGACTCAGCATGTTGGTTCTGGGACACAAACAACATTAACAAGTATTGTGACGGACAAGATATTGTTGGTATGACCAAACGTATCAATGGCGGAACAATTGGCTTAGAAGATCGCAAGAAACATTACATACACGCACTTGATGTGTTTGGCGGCGGATACGAAGAGCCTGATGAGAAAGAACTAAATCTTAATCAAACCCTTAGACAAGGATCACGTGGTCCACTAGTAGCAGAAGTACAAGAAAAACTTAATATTTCCCCTGCTGATGGAATCTTTGGTCCAGGTACTGCAAGGCTTGTTAAAAAATGGCAAGGTGCTAACGGCTTAACTGCTGATGGCATTGTAGGGCCTAACACAATAAAAAAGTTACTAGGGTAAACTGGTCTATGTTTAGCACAATTAAAATTGCATTAGTTTTTATTATGTTAGCAGGTGCTGGCGGCGGAGTTTTCTACGTTAAGCAACTACAGTCTAATTTAGAAATTGCACGGCTTAATAACGCTAAACTAGAAGCGGCAGTTGAAATCAGTGAACAAAGTCTTGCAACAGTTAAAGCAGACAACATTAGACTTAACGGACTTACTGATACCCTCAATGTAGAACTAAGAAAAGCAGAGACGTACGGGGATGAACTTCGTGCGACTTTGCAAAAACATAATCTAACACACTTGGCAGAAAAGAAGCCAGGATTAATCGAAAAGAGGATGCAAAATGCAACAGATAAACTTTGGGACGATCTCGAGTCTATTACTAGCGACACTCCTACTGAGTAGTTGTAGTACATTTAATCAAGAACCGCAGATACAAATCGTTACTAAAATTGAGAAAACAGTAGTACCTATTGTTTCTAGTCCAAAGCCTGTGCAAATGAACGATGTTAAGATTTATGTTGTTAACAAAGATAATTTTGAAGAGTTTATTGAAGAATATAGAAAGAAAAACGGTGGCGATGCTCGCATTGTTATTAGTGTAAAAGACTACGAAAATCTTAGTTTAAATTTTGCTGAACTAAGACGTTATATTGAACAGCAAAAAGAAATAATTGTTTATTATGAAGAAGCAGTACAACCGCTTCCAGAAGAAGAAAAAGAAGAATAATAGATACTAACATAGGGGGCAATTTATGTGGGATTTGATTGAAAGACTAACAGGTGATACTTTGTGGGTGTACACAAGTATACTTGGCGCAATAGCTGGCGCCGCATTTTTAGCGTATTTTAAAGATACAAGAGCAGGGCTTTGGTGCTATGCTAAACTAGATCAGTTCTTAGACTTTCTAGTAGAGCGTTGGGGATTAACTTGGTTTGAACAACCGACTGATGCTTGGCGTAAGAAGTATCCGCATGTCACTAAAAAAATTGATGAGCTAGAAGCTCGTTTAAATAAACTAGAGGGAAAGAAAAATGCCAAGAAAAAAACTTGAAGACTTAGATAAAGACATTGGGCCAGCAGTTGAATCAAAGCCTGATGCAGTAGTAGTAAGCACATCAGATACTACAACACGTAAAGTTAAACTAGACTTAGAAGTAGATACTAGCGTAAAAGATATGGGTCCTAATCCGTATGCTAGGCTTATACATATGGCTAGAGCAGTAGATGCTTGGAGAATCTTTCCACGTATGTTCTTAACTGTGTATATTGTGTTGCTTTATAAATGTGTTATTTGGTACATGAACTTACCAGATCCAAGTATGGAGCAAAGTGGACTTATTAGTATTGTAGTTGGTGCAGGTGCGGCTTGGTTTGGACTGTATACCGGAACTAGTAAAAAGTAACCTACTAACAAATAAGTATTAGTATGAATTATTATGACATACTAGGGGTGCAAAAACAAGCGTCACCCGAAGACCTTAAAAAAGCATACAAGCAAGCAAGTATGAAACACCATCCCGACAGGGGTGGTGATGCCGAACACTTTAAAAAAGTTGCTGAAGCATACGGTATACTAAAAGATCCACAAAAACGCCAGCAATACGACAATCCCCAACATTCATTTAATTCACAGCAATTCCAAGGTGGTGGTCATGCCTTTGATATTAATGATATTATGAGTCAGTTTGGATTTGGTGGAGGAATGGGGCCGGGTGCAAGACAACAAATGCGTAATCAAGATATTACTATTGGCTGTGACGTTAGTATTGAAGAAGTGTTTAATGGCAAAAACATTATTGCAAACTATAGATTGAACAACGGTCGTGAACAAACGATTGACATTCAGATACCGCAGGGTGTAAGACAAGGTGATAAGATTAGATATGCAGGCATGGGCCAGCATGATATACAACAAGTGCCTCCAGGAGACTTATATGTGCAAATTGTAATTAAAGGCACAAACGATTATGAAGTAAATGGTCTTGATTTAATTACAACTAAGCGTATAAACACACTAGCACTAATAACAGGGTGCGTAATTAGAATTAGTGTTCCGGGCGGGTCGAGTGTAAACTTAAATATACCAGGTGGCACTCCACCTAACACTACATTAAAAATTACAGGCAAGGGACTACTTAATAGAGGCGGCAATTCAGGCAACGTATTAGTTAAAATCGTGGGCCAGACACCATCAGGATTAGATCAAGAAGACTTAAATATTATTAAAGAGATTGGTAAGAAATATAGTTGACAACGGTCCGTAATTGTATTATAATAGTAAAGTAAATTAAGAAAAGGAATAAAAACGTAATGGTAGAACCATCCGAAGAGTTACAAGTTGTATTTGATAAAAGTATTAAAGATGCAAGACAGTTAAATCACGAGTATGTGACGCTGGAACATTTGCTATTTGCAATGCTATGTACTGATAACTTTACAAAGATTTTGCAAGGTTATGGAACAGATGTTGCACCGTTACAAAAAGAGATCTTAGAGTATCTCCAGACTAAACTAGTTGATATTACAGTTCCTGATTCAAAGGTAAAGTATAAGCCCAAGAAGACACAAACAGTTGAACGAGTAATGAACAGAGCGTTTACACAAGTTCTATTTAGTGGACGTCAGCATATTGATATCTGTGATGTTTTTCTTTCTATGCTAAACGAAAAGAATTCGTTTGCTACATACACTGTTACTAAGGCAGGTGTGGATAAAGAAAAGTTCAGCAATTATATTAATAATGAATTTGTATCGTCAGTAGAAGATGAAGAACTAACAGGTTTAGCACAAAAAGCGTTGAAGGCGTTTACTACTAACCTAAACATTGAAGTTGAAAGCGGCAAAATTGATCCCGTCATTGGTAGAGCTGAAGAAATTGAAAGTATTGCTCTTTCATTAGGGCGCCGTAACAAGAACAACGTACTATTAGTTGGTGATCCAGGTGTTGGTAAAACTGCTATTGCAGAAGGTCTTGCATATCGTATCGTTAACAAAGAAGTACCTGAGTTCTTGTTAGAGTATAGTGTTTATAATCTAGACATTGGTGCTATGCTTGCAGGTAGTAAGTATCGCGGAGACTTTGAAGAACGCTTTAAGCTAGTCATGGCCGCAATTAAGAAGCAAGGTAAAACTATTGTATTCATTGACGAAGCACATATGATGAACGGAGCAGGAGCCGGTGGCGGCAATAGTTCAAACGATTTGGCTAATATGTTAAAGCCTGCACTAGGTAAAGGCGACATTAAAGTTGTTGCGTCAACTACATGGGACGAGTATCGTAAGTTCTTTGAAAAGGATCGTGCATTGATGCGTCGATTCCAACGTGTAAGTGTAGACGAGCCTGATAAGAAAACAACAGTACAAATTTTACAAGGCATTAAAAAGTATTATGAAGAATTCCATAATACAACGATTACACAAGAAGCAATCGACGAAGCTGTTAAATTAAGTATTAAGTATATCACTGACAAAAAGTTACCTGATAAAGCTATTGACTTAATTGATCTTGCATGTTCGCGCTTTAACTTGAAATCTTATGACGGTGAAAAGATTGTAGGAGCAGACGAGGTCAAGTACGAACTTGCTAAATTTGTTAATCTACCACCTGAGCAGATTCAGCAAAAGGAAACAAATAATCTTAGCCAGCTAGATAAAAATCTTAAACTTAATGTGTATGGACAAGACACTGCTATTGATGAGATTGTAGATAAGATTCTTGTTGCACAGGCTGGACTTAAATCAGAAGAAAAGCCAATTGGTAGCTTTGTGTTTATGGGTCCAACTGGTGTCGGTAAAACTGAACTTGCAAAACAACTTGCAAAACATCTAAGCGTACACCTTGCACGTTTTGATATGAGTGAATTCCAAGAGAAGCATAGTGTAAGTAAGCTAATTGGTTCACCTCCAGGCTATGTAGGTCACGATGATCATTCAGGACAGTTGATTAATCAACTACAAGAACATCCTAACTGTGTACTACTACTTGATGAGATTGAAAAAGCACACCCTGACATTGCACAAATTCTATTACAGATTATGGACAATGGTAAAATTACAGGTAGTGATGGTAAAGAAGCAGATGCACGTAATTGTATCCTAATCCTTACTACTAACTTAGGTGCCGCACAAGCAGAAAAGAATACTATTGGATTTAATGAAGATCTAGATGGTGAATACGGCGATGAAGAATTCAAACGTTTCTTTGCTCCAGAGTTTAGAAATAGACTTGACGGTGTAGTTACATTTGGAAAACTTGAAAAACCTATTATGCTTAAAATTGTTGGTAAGTTCTTACTTGAACTTAAAACAATGCTTGATGATAAAAATGTTGTTTGTGAAATTACAGATGATGCACTTGATCACCTTGCTGAAAACGGCTTTGATAGTAAAATGGGTGCAAGACCTATGCACAGATATATCGATAAAGAGATCAAACGTCCACTTAGTAAAATGCTATTGTTCGGTGATCTAAGAGAAGGTGGCACATTGAAGATCGATGTCGTCGACAATCAACTGCATCTTACTCCGGCCAAGCAAAAAGTAGAGTCCGATGCTGAAACAGTCCACGAGTAAGCTGTTCTATAACAAGTACGTATACAAGTTACGTATAAAGAACAGTATAGCATCTATATTTAGAGGCATGAATTTAATTTTTGCTAAAACTAAATTAGATGCAATGCAACAACAAGCTGAAGCTGACCTTCCGATAGAAAGTCCATTCTATTGGAGGGGACGCGGCACAGCTAGTCGCGCCAACCCAAATATTATTAATTTAGAAACCTTTATGGATGGTTGTGTAATCTATACAGCACTTGAAACTAATCAAGATGTATGCATGACTAGGATAGAAGGACACAATCTTGATATCTACTCTAACGAACATGACTGGCTTAACACATTATCTAAGAAAGTTAATGCTGTTAGCTTTAGTGTTCCTAGTTCAGATGAAGCGCAAGACTTTCTACTAGCCAATGCTAACACACTAATAGTTAAGGGCAATGTAGAATGGCCTTTTAAGGTATACCTTGGCAGATCTGTAAGTAAATCATTTGCTGTTTACTGTGATAATAATCCAAATGCTATTAAAATAGGCAATGTTGCAAAGAAAACTATTGAAAGAGGTGGATATATTGAAGGATTTTACTTTTATGTCAAATCTGAAAAGTATCTTATGTTAGCAAAGATTGCACTTGGTGGCAAGATTGCACGAATCGAAAAAATTGTTTCCGAGAATGATTTGCATAAATAGTTGTATGCCAAATAATAGCGAAATAATCTTATCAGAAAACACACACCCAGGAGACAGTTCTAGTGTAACTGTCACGAGTGAAAACTTTAAAGGGGACGGTTACTACGGACGTAGTGATGGTATCCACACAGTTCAATACGACTATGTCGGTCTAGCAGGAACTATAACAATTCAAGGTACGTTGGCTACAACTCCAATTGACAGTGATTGGTTTGATGTGCATACGTATACTGCTAGTAGTTCAGAAACAAGCGTTAAATATGCAAACTTTACTGGAAACTTTGTCTGGGTAAGAGCTAAGTTAGTGTACACTGATGGATCAGTAAACAGTATTAGATTAAATCATTAAGGGTTAACATGGAAAATTTTATTAATATCATTTTTGACAAAATTGAAGAAGTAGATGATATTGTCATATCAGAAGTAGCAACTAGTGCATCAACTGCACTAATGGAGAGTGAAACTAATTACTCTTTAAATGAATCCGAAGAAGGTCAAACAGTTCTTATGGTTGAGACACATGTTGCTCTTACAGAAGAAGAGTCGGATGTAGTTGCAGAAAACATAGCAATTAAACTTTTTGATCTAGGATACAATAGTTTTGATATTGAGGTAAGTGTATAATGAGATATAGTCAAATAATTAAAGAAGCTGATCTAAAGCAAATTAAACAAGATGTTATGAATTTACCTGATGGCACAAACTCACGTGTATTAGATAAAATTGAAAACTTAATACAAATAGCAATGGGTGGGACAGACGAAAAAGGCAGAGATCAATCTTCGTATAGTCGAATAGCAGGACCTTTGTCTAAAATAGATGATGCAGATATCAAAGCCCAATATAAAATTATGGCTAAGTTTATGATTGGTAATGATTTAACTTTTGAAGAAATGAAAAAAATTATTCAAGATTTAGAAACAGATACAGTGATTAATGGAAAGCAACTTAGAGCAGTAACAAGTGATATAAGTAAGATTATTCCATATTATAATCACTCAAAACAGACTGCACATTACTTTGATGACATGCTTATGTATCAACCAGGTCAACGTATTGGCCCAGGAGAAATTTTATTTTCAGCACATAGTAAAAACTTAACTAAAGGTAAAAAAGGCGATCTAACTGTACTTGCTAACGGACAAGAAATTGAAGTAAAAGGCGGAAAAACAGGTGGCAGATTTAGTGATGATGATGTAAAAAATAATTCAAGAGTATACCTTAATGATGCTCAAGACTATCTTAACAAATACAAAGATATATTTGGTACACCTGGAAAAAGCGGTTATTCAATGGCACACGTTGTAGGAGCCATTAAACATAATCCTGATAAAGCAGAAGATATCATCAGTGATACAACTAAAGTAATTCAGTCTCTTTTTGGTGAAAGTGAATATATTAGTCAAATTGGAGAACAGCTCAAAGCAGGTAATGCAGAAAAAGCATTATACTTCCATGGACTTGCAAACTTACATATATACTTTGGTGCTAAAGTAGCAGGTATGGGTATTTTGTTTATTGATGCAGGAACACAGCCGGCACAAACAAACTATGCAGATAGCTTGCCTGAACTGTTAGAAGTTTGTCAAGTAATTGTTAAATCAGCATATCCTATTACAACTAGAATAGGCGAAGCATTTCCTAAAATTACAGCAATAGTTAGGTAACTCAAGCAACCCTACGATAAATACTAATAGGAGTTAAATTATGACAAAGACATTTAAAGATTACTTGACAGAAGCTGAAGATAGAGTGTATATTAATGATGTTGCTATCGACGAAACGTATGACGATGATGATGCGTTCTTTGAAGCATACGGTGTTATGCACTATAATGAAGATGACATCATGGACGAAGCAGAATATCAAGGACGTACAGTTAAACTAGGCAAGCCTATGCAAGGCGATGTTAAGAAGTTTAAAGTCTATGTTAAAGATCCTAAGACGGGTAACACTAAAAAAGTTAACTTTGGACACGGTGGAAGCAGTGTTAAAGGTAAAGCTATGAAGATTCGTAAAAACAATCCGGGCGCACGTAAGTCGTTTAGAGCAAGGCACAACTGTGATAATCCGGGACCGCGCACTAAAGCGAGATATTGGAGTTGTAGAAAATGGTAAAATCAGTAGCAGAACAAATTAGAGAACTAGGCGATCGTTTAATGGCAATACAAGAATCTCCAGAAATGTGTCCAGAAGCATGTTGCGGTAAGCCTGTAACAGAATGCGAATGCGGACCTAATTGCAAGCATTGTGATTGTCATGCTAAGAACAAGGCAGATAAATGATATGATGATCCGTGAAATTTTTAGTCGACAACAACCAGAAGAAACACCATATGATGTAGGCAGTGACCTACATTTTCACATGCTAAATGACGAAGGGTTCTATAGAAAGCATTACATGCCTTGCATGGATAAAATTAAAAGTGCTAACAACGAAAAAATAATTCAAGGACACGTAATGCCAATGATTGATAAGTGTCTAAATCATTATTGTAACAAGTACGATATTAACAAGTTGCCTAAGGACTTAATGACTAATCAAGAAAAGGCAGACTTGATGAGTAAAGTTATGGATAACGAAAGAAATCCACAGGAGGCAGACTTGGATGCGGCTAAGAAATTTATTTGAAGCTAATACTAAAACCGCAGTAATTGGATTTGGTAGAATGAATCCTCCTACTATTGGTCATGGCGTATTAGTTGATGCTATTAATTCTAAAGCAAAACAGTACGGCGGAAATCCAATGCTGTTTTTAACTATGTCGCAAACACCATTCTTGACTCCTAAAGGAAAAACAAGTAAACATTATAGAACAGCAAATATTAAAAATCCATTAGATTGGAAAACAAAGCTCAGTTATGCACAAAAGTTTTTTAATATTCCTATCAGTACAGATCCAAGTTTAACCACTATTATGAGTGTTATGAAACATCTAGAAAATAAAGGCTACGAAAAAGTAGTACTTGTTTGTGGATCAGATAGAGTTAAAGAATTTGAATCACAAATACTTCCATATAACAACACACCTGATCAGTCAGGTAACATTGCTTATAATATTAAAGAAGTAAGTGTTGAAGAAGGTGGGTTCCGAGACGAAGAAGCAAACGATGCTAGTGGTATGAGTGCGAGCAAGATGCGTGAAGCGGCCGCACAAGATGACTTTGAAAGTTTTAAACAAGGCGTTCCGGATCAAAGTGTAGCACAACAAATGTTTGATGATGTGCGTAATGCACTTGGGTTTAGTCACGATGAAACAACTGAAAGTGACGAAGAAGTTGCTGAATTAAAATTATTTAAGAAAACAAATAACGCTGATCCTAAACAGCAAGACCCAAACAAACTAAAAGTGCTTGACTGGGTTGGTTCACGTAATGATGGCAAAGAACATTTTTTAAGTTTCTTTGTAAAAGGAACCGCTTGGAGTGGTAGATTAATTTTTATTAAACCAGATGCCGCAAAATCATTTATGAAAAAGGTTGAAGACAATCCAGAGCATGAAGATCGTATTAAAAAAATGCTTACTAGTGTTGAAACAACATCAAAACTATTCACTCAATTAAAAATTGATCATCAAGTAAGACGAGCGAGTTAATATGGATATTGAACGTTTAAAACAGTTAGCAGGAGTTAACGAGTATAAAGGTTACACTGAGTACACTCTAGAAAACATTAGTCAAACCGGAACTGAGAAACGTGAGATTGAACGTGAAAAGAATATTAAGCCCGGCACAGATGAATGGTTTAAACTATGGTTTAGTTTACCTAAAATGACTAAAAAAGGCGGTGGCGCTGTTAATATGCCGCAAGGACTTAGAGGGCGTAAACGTAAATGAAGTTTCATAATTTAAAAGACCTTGATAACAAAGTTCCTAAGCCAGGAAGTTTCAAACATTTTCTTCGTATACAAGAGAACGGCGGCCGTATTGTTAAAGGTGTTAACACCACTGTTGATGTCGGTCCTAATGAAATTACAAAACAAGCCGCTAAGTTTGGCTTTAAGGTAGACAAAGACGGACGTCCTGCTACACTAAGTAAAAAAGTTAAAGGTTCTAAAACAAACGTATTGTTTAACCTAGGAATGGCTGAAAGCAAAAACAATTTGGTTGACAACAACACCGAAAGTGTGCTACAATACAGCATGTTATCAAATTTATCAGAAGCTAAACTAGGCGAACTAGCATCTGCAAGTGAAATATACGTAGATATGGATGGTGTATTAGCAGACTTCTTTGGTGAGTGGGCTAAACTAATGAAAGTTGATCATTATAGAAAGATTGACAATATTGACATTAATGTAGCACTGCAAGCAATACGTGACACAGAACAGTTTTGGTTAGACTTACCATTACTACCGCAAGCAAAACAATTACTAAATTTAATCAAACAAGTTAAAGGTGAATACAATATATGTAGTACACCACTTGCAGATGATCCCAAATCAGAGCCACATAAGCGTGAATGGATTGAAAAGAATCTAGCATTTTTTCCACCTAAGAACGTATACATTACTAACAACAAACCGCAATACGCTACAAACAAAGATGGAACTCCAAATATACTAGTCGACGACTTTGGTAAGAACGTTGCTTCGTGGGAAGCGGCAGGCGGTATTGGATTTAAATACAAAGATCATAAGTTTGAACGTACAGCAAAAGAATTAAAACAACACATAGAAGAGCCGGTAGAAGAAAACTTTGCAGATGGTAAAAAGCCAGGCCGTAAAGGATTAGCCAAGCGTAGTGGCGTGAATACAAAAGCAAGTGTAAGTGATTTAAGAAAAACTGCAAAGAATAGCAGTGGCGAAAAGCAACGTATGGCACACTGGATGGCTAATATGAAAGCTGGACGTAAAAAAGCAAAAGGATAATATATTATGGCTGACGAAAAAGACGACATTGGTAAATTAGAAGTATCGTTGCGTGTATTAGGTAACGAACTAGTTGGACTAAAGATGGTAGTAGATGACTTTAAAATAAAATGGCTAGTATACGGAGTGGTAACACTTGTAGCACTAGGTTGGGCCGCAAGTAGTTTTGGCCCGGCATTATTTAGTATGGTTGCTAGTTAGGGGTAAATACTAGTATGAGACTGAGAGAACTTACAAATAACATTAATCAACCGTTAAATGAATGGGCACCTTTATGGGCCGCATTAGATTTATTAGTTGGTAGTAGACCTGCAGGTGCATGGAGTGACAGAAGTCCTGCGTCACAAATTTATAACGCACTAACAGCACAAGGAAAAGATCCTGATGTTGCTGATAGAATTGCTAAAGAATTTCAGGATAAAATACAAGCTAATCCAAACGACAAAGAATTACTTGATATCTTTAAAAAAATTACTGGAGATGAACCTGACTTTGCTTGGTGGGATGCTAATGCTACAACAACAGTAGCACCGGGCACAGGAGCAGGTGGACCTGCAGGTGGAGCAAAAGCACCAGCACCTGCTGACATTATAAGCAAGGTGCCTGACGCAGTTAAAGATCCTGCCGCAGTTAAAGAATTATTAACAGTTGCACCGACAGATGCATCTGGATGGGCTAACAGTATCGGCAAGATTACTAAAGGTGCAATTAGCACCATTGCTATTCAAAAGTTAGCAAGCTATGCAGTAAAATATGCATTACCTGCCGCGGCAGTTGTTGCACTATTGTATGGCGGTAAGAAACTATATGATTATATGCAGACAAAAAATGCTGTTAAGGAAGAAGCTACTTCAGGAGCAACTGTTTCGAGTAACATAGGTGTAGTAGTCAATCCAGTTGCGGCACATGCTAAAATTAAACGTGACAAGAACGGTGTTCCCAAAGCGCCGCAAGCAAAAAACCCAGATGGAACAGCTAAAAGCGCCTTAGATATTAAGAATAATTTAATGGGCGGCAAGACTATCAAACGATAAATACATTATAAGTGTATGCAAGGATAATATGATGAGAGAAAAAGATCTAAAAGAAACTGGTTTAGCTGACATGGCTTACAAAGTTGATAAAGACCACGAAGTACAAATGGCACGTGCCGATCTATATAAGATTGCAAAGTACGGAATTAAACTACACGAAATGCTTGCAGGCATTAGTGAAGAACAAGGCCTCGATGGTTGGGTACAAGCAAAGATTACTAAAGCCGCTGACTATTTAGGCAGTGTATATCATCATTTAGACTATGAAACAAAATTTGACGAAGTTACTGAAGCAAAGAAGCAAGCCGCTCCAGAGAAAATGAAGGTTACTGACGCTGATAAAAAAGCCGGCACCGAAGCATACAAAAGAATGAAAGCCGGTGATGACCGTTATGTTGATGCTACTACTAAAGGCAAAGCTGTTGAAGAAGCTAGATCAAGTGCATCAGACCAAGCGGCTAAAGCAGGCGCTTATAATGGTGGTAAGAGTATCCCTAAACAAAATAAAAAACCCGGGCTACAGGGCAAAGACTTAGAAGATCATCGTGCTAAACGTAGTGCTGAATATGAAGCAGATCTTGTAAAAAAACGAGCTGAAAACGCCGCTAGATTAAAATCATACGGTGAAGGTTATAAAAAACTTCCAGAGCGTGGCGAACGTGCTAAGAAAAATAAAAAAGTAAAAGAAGGCGGATCTTACGAAGACACTCTTTTTGCTAAATTAGCAGAGGCAAACTCAAAAAAAAAATTAGCTAACTGCTCCGAGTGTGGCAACCCAAGTTATACTACACTCGACGAAGAAACGAGTAAAAAGAAAAAAGGCAGTCATGGTAAAGTATGCTGGAAAGGCTATCGGAGAGGTAAAGGCGATAGCTGTCACAAAGTAAAAGGTGATGCCTAACAAATTCTAACTACCTTAGAATCGTAACTGTTAAGGTTACACAAAAGCACCACGTGGGAATGGTGCTTTTTTTTGACCGAACGTTATGACACTAAAAGAACTTGTTCATCATCCAGATGTTCACAAACAAATTGGTGAATTTATTAAATAAAACGCTTGACATTACCTAAATAATCATGTATAATATAAGAGAACATAAGGAGTTTATCTATGAGTGATCGTACCTACGGGGCAGAAGAAAAAGCAAAACTAGAACGTCTTGTTAATGAAGGCGCAACAGTTTTAAGAGAAATAGAAGATCTAAGTGAAGGTCTTAAAGAAACTGTAAAGGCTATTGCCGAAGAGCTTGACATCAAGCCAGGTCTTATTAATAAAGCAATTAAAGTTGCACACAAAGGTGACTGGGACAAAGTGGCTAATGAGTTTGATGATTTAGAAACACTAGTTGTAACAGTTGGAAAAGACAAGTAATATATGCAAAAAATTAAAGAGTTCTGGATTAACAGCTACACAACAGACAAAACTGCATTTGCGTTTGAGCTTATAAGTTTTATCTTCACTGTAGCCGCAAGTTTAACACTTGCTGTTAACGCAAGAGATCCAAATATGCTATTCGTTTATCCAGGATTCTTTATTGGAGCAGTTTCACAATGTTATGCGGCTGTACGTAGAGGTGCGGCCTGGGTCATGTTGTTAACAGCATATTTTGCAGTAGTTAATGTATACGGATATGGAGTTGCCGCGTTATGGTGGTAAAGCCCTATCAATGGCTAGCATGGGTAGCAACTGTTTGTTTATTAACAGCCGCTACTCTAGCCGCATTTAATGTTTACCCTTTGTACATTTGGGCGTTCATTATTAGTAATAGCCTTTGGATACTTGTTGGTGTCCTTTGGAAAGAACAAAGTTTAATTGTTATGAACGTAGGACTAACCGTAATTTACATTGCGGGCTTATTGTTCTAATAAATAGAAGTAACGCCAATAGCAATAGCTAGGCATGTAGACGGTTAAGTTGGCCAATAAGCAACGAGGATATAAATGAAGTATAGTATAAACACGTTCCACCTCTCGCACCCGATGACTATCAAGCACAGTCATCTTGGACGTTCTCGTAATAGTGATGCTAGTATAATTGACTACTTCCTAGAGAATAAAAAGCAAGGAAACGGCATTCCTGGAGTAGACCAACAAGGTTGGAAAACTGAATGGTTTGCACATCAAGAACATAGCGATGTACTTGGACCGTTACTAGATGAAGTTCATCTGTGGTACTGTACTAATATACTTCGTCCTCGTGGTCCTAAATTTATTACAGACCAAATCCAAAATACTAATAACTTACATATAGATGCAAACGTTTGGTTTCAAGAATACTTGCCCGGACAATGCAGTATGCCTCACGAACACGGCACATATTCAAGATATAGTTGGGTGTATTATGCTGATGTTGGTGACGACCCTACGCCACTTACTTTTATACAACTTAATGACGACCAGGAAAAGGTTGACGAAGTACACGTTCCAGTGTATAATGGAATGATTATTATGTTTCCGTCTTCCTTACTGCACAGAGTATCTGCGTGTAATAGCAACCGATATGTAATAGCAGGAAATATAAACGATATTGAATATAAGGATTCAGAATGAGCTATGTAGACGCACTGTTTGACAGAGATGCAGACATTATTAGGGTAGTAGAGCGCAAAGAAGGTAAGAGGCGCTTTACAGAATATCCAATTAAGTACACTTTTTACCATGAAGATCCAAGAGGCAAGTACAAAAGCATATTTGGTGATTCACTAAGCCGTATTGTATGTAAGAATACTAAAGAGTTTCGCAAGGAACAAGCAATTAACAACTCAAAGAAGTTGTTTGAAAGCGACATTAATCCAATCTTCCAATGTTTAAGTGAAAACTATCTTAATCAAGATGCACCTAAACTAAACATTGCTTTCTTTGACATTGAGACTGACTTTGATCCAGAGCGAGGCTTTGCTGATCCTAGTGATCCGTTTATGCCTATTACAAGTATTAGTGTGTATTTGCAGTGGCTTGACACAATGGTGTGTATTGCTGTACCACCTAAAACACTTACTATGGAAGAAGCACGTAAAGAGCTTGAAGGCATTGACAACGTAATGTTGTTTGAAAAAGAAGCAGACATGATTGACACTTTCTTAACATTAATTGAAGACAGTGACGTACTAAGTGGCTGGAACAGTGAAGGATATGATATTCCGTATACTGTAAATAGGACTGCAAGGGTATTAAGTAAAGATGACACACGTAGATTCTGCTTGTGGGGACAACTTCCTAAGAAGCGTATGTACGAAAAGTATGGCAAAGAAAGTCAGACATTTGACCTAGTTGGTCGTGTACACTTGGATAGCTTAAACTTGTATCGTAAGTACACATACGAAGAACGTCACACATATCGACTAGATGCTATTGGCGAAGTTGAAGTAGGTGAGAACAAAGTTCCGTATGAAGGAACACTTGATCAGCTATACAACAACGACTTCCGTAAGTTTATTGAATATAACATTCAAGATACTGCACTACTTGACAAGCTAGACAAGAAGCTAAAGTTTATTGATCTAGCAAACGAACTGGCGCACTCTAATACTGTTATGTTGCAGACTACAATGGGTGCTGTAGCAGTTACAGAGCAAGCTATTGTTAACGAAGCACACAGGCGTGGATTTCAAGTACCTAATAGGCAAAAGCGTGATGACGAAGCTACGCAAGCCGCAGGTGCATATGTTGCATTTCCAAAGAAGGGCTTACACAAGTGGGTTGGTTCAATGGATTTGAACTCACTGTATCCATCAGTGATTCGTGCATTGAATATGGATCCTGCTACTGTTGTAGGACAAATACGTCCGGAGATTAGTGACGCTCGTGTAACAGAAGACATGGGCTTAAAGAAGAAAACTTTTGCTGGTAGTTGGGAAGGACGCTTTAGTACTGAGGAGTACGAAGCAGTTATGGATAAGAAGCGTGACATTTCTCTTACTATTGATTGGGAGAATGGCAACCAAGATATCCTGAGTGGTGCTGAAATACATCAACTAATATTTGATAGCAATCAACCCTGGATGCTAAGTGCTAATGGCACAATCTTTACAACAGAACATGAAGGTGTTATACCGGGACTATTAAAACGTTGGTACAGTGAACGTAAAGACTTACAGGCGCATCTTAAGAAAGCAAAAGATGCTAAGAATGCTGTTGAAACTGAGTATTGGGATAAGCGACAGTTGGTTAAGAAGATTAACTTGAACAGTTTGTATGGTGCGATTCTTAATCCAGGTTGTAGATTCTTTGACAAGCGTATTGGACAGTCAACTACACTAACAGGACGTACTATTGTTAAACACATGAGTGCAGAAGTTAACAAAACTATTACAGGCACATATGATCACACTGGTGATGCAATGATTTATGGTGATACTGACTCTTGTTACTTTAGCGCATACCCTACACTTAAAGATGACATTGACGCAGGAAATATTCCCTGGGAGAAAGACAATATTATTACATTGTATGACCAAGTATGCGAAGCGGCAAACGTAACATTTCCGGGCATGATGCAAGAAGCATTTCATTGTCCAAAGAGTAGGTCGGACGTTATTGCGGCGGCTAGAGAGATTGTTGCACAGTCAGGATTGTTTATTACTAAGAAGCGTTATGCGGCATTAGTTACAGACATTGAAGGCTTTAGAACAGATGTAGACGGCAAAGCAGGTAAAGTAAAAGCAATGGGTCTAGACTTACGCAGATCAGATACACCTGTGTTTATGCAAGAATTCCTAAGTGAACTATTACTTATGGTGCTTACTGATAAACCGCAGAAAAATGTCCTTGATCGCATTACAGAGTTCCGTCAGGAGTTCCATGAACGCCCCGGATATGAAAAAGGTAGTCCGAAACGTGCAAACAAAGTTGGGCACTATCAACGACTAGAAGAAAAACAAGGCAAAGCAAACATGCCTGGTCACGTTAGAGCTAGTATTAATTGGAATACACTTAAACGTATGAACGGCGACAAATATTCGGAAGAGATTGTCGACGGTATGAAAGTTATTGTTTGCAAACTAAAACAGAACCCACTAGGTTATACTAGTGTTGCATACCCAACAGACGAGTTGCGTATTCCACAGTGGTTCAAAGAGTTGCCGTTTGATGATGCGGCAATGGCAGAAACTATTATTGATAACAAACTAGACAACTTGATTGGTGTGCTTAACTATCCACTAGAAGATACAAAGAGGCATAATACATTTTCAAGTTTATTTGACTTTGGAGAGTAAAATGAAATTACATATTGATAATATCGGCGGTGAAGTTGTTAAAGAAGACGACCGCTATATTGTAACGGATAATAAAACTTTAAACAACTTAGTAGTTAGCTCAACTGAACTGCACCCAGGCAAGTCAACTTCAGGACACGCACATGTGAACCAAGAAGAAGTATATTACTTTGTTAAAGGCAGTGGTAAAATGGAATTAATTGATCTAAACGCAAACCGAACAGAACAAAATGTATTAGCAGGAGATGTCGTTCTTATTCCAGATGGATGGTTTCATCGGGTATCTGCTGGTCCGCTAGGTTGCTATTTTGTTTGTGTATTTGACGGTAGGAGAACACACTAATGCAACATACTGTTGATGAATTACTAAAGAAAATACAAGCAATGCAAGATATGGCAATGATAGCACATCGCGAAAAGTATAAAAAAGCGCCTGGCGAAGAGTATGACGTAATACGAGTAACACATCTTGTTGAACAAATACAAGCTATGGCAGGTGATATCTTTAATGATAAAGCTATACACCCAAAACTTAAATTAAAAACGGAGGACAAATGAAACTAACTTTAATAGGGTACGGCTTTGTAGGCAAAGCAGTATATAACGTACTCAAAGACTATCATAATGTTAAGATAGTTGATCCGCAATATAATGAAAATGTTATTGATGACGATAGCGAAGGATATATTATTTGCGTCCCGACACCAACTACTCCAACAGGAGCATGTAATATGACTATTGTTGAAACAGTAGTTAAAGCATGTCCTCAAGATAAACCTATTCTAATTAAAAGTACAATTAGTTTAGAAGGCTGGCGCAAAGATCTAGCACCAATGAATAAACAAATTACATTTAGTCCTGAGTTTTTAACAGCGGCTAATGCAAACGAAGACTTTGAAAAGCAGAACAAGATGTTATTTGGCGGTGGCAATTCAGAGTTTTGGAATGATGTGTTTATTTTGTGCAAAATGTTTACTCCGGTGTATGCAACAGTTGAAGAACTAATTATGACAAAGTATTTGCGTAACAGTTTTTTAGCAACTAAGGTTGCGTTCTTTAATGAAGTATCTGACTTGTGCAAGATTGCAAACATATCATACAACAGTGTAAAAGATCTAGTAGGGATGGATGAAAGAATTACCCCTAGTCATATGCAAGTTCCTGGACCAGATGGCGAACTAGGATTTGGCGGAGCATGTTTTCCTAAAGATACAGAAGCACTATTGTACTCAGCACACGTAGTCGGTGTATCAATGCCGATATTACATGCGGCTGTAAAAAGCAATAATAATAAAAGGAAAGATTAATGGATATATTACTTACAGGACACGCAGGGTTTATTGGCTCTAGGTTAAGTGAGAAGTTACAAGAACGAGGACATACTATAATTGGGTTAGATGTTCGAGAAGGTAAAAATATTTTAACCGCAGAGCTACCAAAGGCAGACTTTGTTATTCATTTAGCAGGCATTGGAGGAGTACGAGAAAGTCTTGATGATCCTACAAAGTATTGGAATAACAACGTAGAAGGAACAAAAAGAATTCTAGAACACTACCAAGATGTTCGTGTATTAGTAGCAGGATCAAGTTCACAGTATGAACCAGAATTAAATCCTTATGCCGCAAGCAAGCATGTGATTGAATTTATTCCTCACCCTAATGTTTGTTTTATGCGCTTCCATACAGTATACAGTGAAAGCCCTCGTGCAAGAATGTTCTTTGACAAATTGCTTAATAATACTCTAGAGTATGTAACTACACACGAAAGAGACTTTATTCACATTGAAGATCTAACAGATGGTATTATGTTGTTGATGCATAATAATATAACTGGTGCATTGGACATCGGTACTGGCACTACTGTACGGATCCAAGATATAGCCCCGCATTTACCTGTAAAAGTAAATACTATTGGCGAACGAACAAAGACACAGGCAAACACAGATTTGATGGCAAGTTTAGGCCACAAACCTAAATACACAGTAGAAAACTTTTTAAAAGAACAAGGCTTTAAATAATGAAAACAGGCTTCACATGTAGCACCTTTGATCTGCTTCACGCAGGGCATATACAAATGTTGAGAGATGCAAAAGAACAATGCGACTACTTAATTTGTGGATTACAAATTGACCCAAGTATTGATCGACCTGAAAAGAATGCCCCTGTACAAACTATTGTAGAAAGATATACACAACTTAGCGCCGTTAAGTATGTAGACGAAATTATTCCTTACCAAACAGAATCCGACTTAGAAGACATCTTAAATATGCTTCATATTAATGTACGAATTCTTGGTGAAGAATATAAAGATGGCAAGTTCACTGGAAGGGCAATATGCTCTTCACGCGGTATTGAACTCCATTTTAACAAACGCGAACACCGCTTTTCGAGCAGTGATTTAAGAAATAGAGTAAAAAGTAGTTGACATTGGCCGCTAAAGGCTGTATAATAAAAGAAACATAGGAGAAGTTTATGAAAGATATATTACAAGACGTAGTGGCAAAAACACATTCGTTGGGTTTTTTGAATCTAGTGAAAGTGACTGGCGATGATGCTGGGACTATTGTTGAATCAATGGCTGAGGATAGAAGCGTTATCCTTACAGCAAACACAAAAGAAAAAGTAGCAGAGTTTGGCGCTAACATCTTTGGCATGCCTAACTTGGATAAACTTGCTTTGCATTTGAAAAACCCAGAGTATCAAAAGAATAGCAAACTTACTATTACAGAGCAAGAGCGTAATGGCAATACTGTTCCAACTGGTATTCACTTTGAAAATGAAGCAGGTGACTTCCAGAATGATTTCCGTTTTATGATGACAGAGATTATTAACGAAAAACTTAAAAGCGTTAAGTTTAAAGGTGCTACATGGGATGTAGAATTTACTCCATCGCTTGCATCTATTACACGCCTTAAATTACAAAGTGCGGCACATTCAGAAGAAACTACTTTTACTATTAGAGTTGAACAAACTGGTGATGCACAAGACGTAATGTTTTACTTTGGTGATGTAAACACACACGCAGGCAAATTTGTATTCCAATCAAATGTACCAGGTAACTTGAAGCATGCGTGGACATACCCTATTGCACAAGTACAGGCAATTCTTAATCTTGACGGACAAGCAACAATGAGCTTGAGTGATCAAGGTGCAATGCAAATTACAGTCGATAGTGGACTGGGTGTGTATAACTATATTTTGCCAGCACAGAGTAAGTAAACATGAACACTGATCTTACAGAAGCACAAAAAGACTATGCTGTTTTCCTTCCAGCACTAAGTGGTTTCTATGCTACTTTTGTAGGTAAGCAACGCCGCGAAGAATATGTTGAGCAAAGTCGAATACCTTATCCAGAGATGGAAAGTATGAATTGGTTAAACAAGAAGGATGGATTATTTAACTATCATTGGACTTTGTACTCAGCAGGACACGCCGAACTAGACACTATGAAAGATTCGCCAAAGGAACTTATGGTTAGAGAACGTGACCGTGAGAACAGTTGGCTACTTGGAGACTCAGGTGGTTTCCAAATTGGTAAAGGTGTTTGGGAAGGTGACTGGAAAGATCCTAGTTGTCCCAAAGCGCAAAAGAAACGTGAGCAAGTGCTTGCGTGGATGGATGCTTATATGGACTACGGAATGATTTTAGATATTCCGGCGTGGGTTGCACGTTCACCAGCAGGTGCGGCGGCTACTGGTGTTAGTACATACCAAGAAGCAGTTGCGGCAACACGTATTAATAATGATTACTTTATGAAGCATAGGACAGGTGCTTGTAAGTTCCTTAACGTATTGCAGGGTGAGAACCATGCAGACGCTGATGACTGGTATGAGCAAATGAAAGACTATTGTGATCCAGCTAAGTATCCTGATACACACTTTAATGGGTGGTCAATGGGTGGACAGAATATGTGTGATGTACACTTGGCACTTAAACGGATTGTTGCATTACGGTTCGACGGATTGCTAGAAGAAGGTGTACATGATGTAATGCACTTTCTAGGAACAAGTAAACTAGAATGGGCTACATTATTAACAGACATTCAAAGAGCAGTCCGCAAGTATCATAATAAAAACTTTATGATTACTTTTGATTGTGCTAGTCCGTTCTTAGCTACAGCTAATGGACAGATTTATATTACAACTGAAACCGAAAATAGGAAGAAGTGGGTCTATCGAATGGTTCCTAGTATTGACGAGCTAAAGTATGCCAACGATACACGTAACTTCCGCGACGGTGTTCTAGCAGACGGAATCTTTAAAACGTTTACTGATAGTCCGTTAACTAAGTCTATTAAGATAAATGATGTATGTCATTATGCTGTAGGTGACGTTAACAAAGTAGGTGGTCCTAAAATACTTAAAGGTGAAATTGATCGCGATAAACACGGTGCTCCTATCCTCGACGAGGAAGGAAACGAACAACTACGTAAAAGAGATTCAACTAGCTGGGATAGCTTTAGTTATGCTATACAGATGGGTCATAACGTATGGAGTCATATTAACGCTGTACAAGAAGCTAACAGACAGTATGACAACGGTGTTATTCCTAATATGCTTGTGCAAGAACAGTTTAATAGAGTAATGTTTAGAGATGTTGTAGATGAAATATTTGCAACAAATGACCGAAACGAAGCAAATGCGCTAATTGAAAAACATTCAAAGTTTTGGATGGAGATTATTGGTACACGTGGCGCTATTGGTAAGAAGACTGTAAATGCAAGCACTGGGTTTGCAAACTTATTTGAGGAAGTATAAAATGGCATTGCGTCCTAAAAAGAAAAACTTAGAAAGACTTAAAAAGATGCACGAACATTTACATGGTGCAATAGAAAAGTCTGAAAAAGAACGTACTAATGAAATGGAAGTACAACAATTAAAGAAAGAAAAACTAAGAATTAAGGACCAGTTAAAAGATGATTAGAGATTACGACACAGGCAAAGCAAAAGATGTTATCTTCTTTACAGGCATAGAAGTTGAAAAAACTCCTGCGTTTGGAATGAAGACATTGTTTGTTACTGGTGTGCAAGATTACTATGCGATTAGGCAAAAATACATTAGTGAAGAATGCACACATATCTTCTTCGGTGCTAATCACAGTTACAATCCAGTTAACTCAGATGACTTTAATCAATGGGATGCATTGATTACTCTTTTCTTAAAAGACGACATTTTATGTAGCTTAGATATTCCAAGTACTATAAACTTAGAATGGTTCTTAGACGGCGGGCTTACTGAATACAATAACTTTATTCCGCAAATTCGTGTAGTTATTCCTTACATTAAACAGTGGGGGTATAACACAATGGTTAAAATTGACGACAAAGGTTTTAAGGCATCTAACCCAGGAGTTTGGTGTCATAGCCTACATGATTTAATGGACCGTGATAAATTTACGGATTGGACGAAATATACGAAAGATTCGCCAATTAACCATTGACAAGCAGTTACAAAGGTAGTATAATAATATGACAACGCAAGAACCGCATTACGATTATATGCTACGCAGAATGAAAGAAGAGGATATTAAAATGAATAATCCACTAAGTAAAGCAAATAGAAGTGTATGGGTAACCTTTAGAAAAGAAGGTGTCCATATGTATCCAGGAGCAGATAGTGATCCAAAGTTGGCAACAGGTGAGTGGGACGATGTGTCGTTTCTTGGTGTTCCTCATCGTCATATCTTTCACTTCCGGGTGCGTATCGAAGTGTTCCACAACGATAGAGACATCGAGTTCATCCAGTTCAAAAGATGGATGGAAAGACTATATAATGGAGAAAGTGCAACCGACAATGAAGTGCTTATTCTAAATCACCGTTCGTGCGAAATGATCGCAGATGAACTGTACGAAAAAATCACTGCAAAGTATCCAAGCCGCTTTGTAGAAATTGATGTCGCTGAAGATGGCGAAAATGGCTGTTCAATTTTTTACCCTGCAACTTAATGCTATTAAAGGAAAATAAAATGGCAATTAACAACCCCGAAGTCGCAAAAGTATTCGACGATCTAGAACGATTTAAGGCGTTCTGCGCAACTGCATACCTTTATGGTCATGACGGCTATGTGTTTGATGAAAGGAATTTATATAATGGAAAGAGCCGAGCATGGCAAGCCTATAGTAGATTCCGCAATGGTGGGAAGCGTAAGCAACATAATAACAACGCTCCCCGCAGTAACAACGATCGTTACAACAATAACAACAACAATAACAACAATAGGAAACGTAGCTAATGACAATCTTTATTGTAGACATTGAAGCAGTAGATACTCGATACACTAAACAGTGGAAAGAATATCTTCCTAAACAACTGCGTCATGCTACAAATGAAGATGTAAAAGTTATTAGTGGCGGAGAGACTCCTCAGGCAACTACGCCTGGGGCGTTCCTCAACTTTGGTGGTACTAATGTTTACAAAAGTAAACAGTTGGAACAGATAGGCGAAATGTTTTGCAATGGTGAAGTTAAAGACGGTGACTACTTTCTTTATACCGATGCTTGGAACCCTACTGTTATACAACTACGCTACATGGCAGAACTACTAGGTGTTAATATTAACATAGGTGGTCTTTGGCATGCTGGCAGTTATGATCCACAAGACTTTTTAGGAAGACTTATAGGTAATAAACCTTGGGTAAGAAATGCTGAACGTAGTATGTTTGACTGCTATGATCATAACTTTTTTGCTACACAGTTTCATATCGATTTGTTTTTACAAACATTTAAAAACAAAGACGAACCTAATCTAGATAATAGACAAGTTAACGAAGATAAAATTAAACGTGTTGGCTGGCCTATGGAATATCTTGAAAGTAGTTTAACACAGTACAAAGGCATGCCTAAAGAAGATATTATACTCTTTCCGCATCGTGTTGCTCCTGAGAAGCAAGTTGAAATCTTTAGAGACTTAGCAACTATGTTACCTAACTATGAATTTATTGTTTGTCAAGAACAAGAACTTACAAAGAACGAATATCATAATTTACTAGGTCGTGCTAAGGTAGTGTTTAGTGCTAACTTGCAAGAAACACTTGGCATTAGTTGGTACGAAGGATTGCTAGTAGATACAATTCCTATGGTGCCAGATAGACTAAGCTACAGTGAAATGGCAACTACAGAGTTTTTATATCCTAGTATTTGGACTAAAAATACAAAGCAGTATAATAAGTTTAAAGATTCGTTAGTTGATAAGATTACTGACTACGTAGAAAATTATAGCAATTATAAAAGACCTATGATGGCGCAGACACATAAATTACAAACTAACTTCTTTAGTGGTAAAAACCTTTATGAGAGAATTGCAAATGGATGATAATGTAATTACTATTGATCTGTCAAAATATTCGACTGGTATGATTGATTCTACTATTACTGTGCCTACTACAATTAATGGATTAGATGCTGATACTTATTGGACCAATGATACTGGTTCAGAATATATTTTTAACACATCTGAACCTATTGTATGGAAAGATACATTACCAGAACTTGAAATGATTAATAACATGTGCAAAGAATATCCTGCACTTGCTAAAGCATTTGAAAACTTTAAAACAATGTACGCTTTTGTAGATCAAGATTACAAAGGCAAACAAAAAGAAAGAAAGCTGTAATGTTTAAAACTAAAGACCAAGCTACTGCCTGGGCACTAGAACAATTTGACAAGTACGGAATTCGACAGCCTAACAGTTTTACTAAACAAGAGATTATAAACGCTTGTCCAGAAGTTCCAAGTTGGGCTGTTACAGAGCATGTTGAAAAAAGAAACATTCAATTATTAGACGAGGACGATGGATATCATGATTAAGAAACATTATTACAGTTGGGCTGACGTAGAAAAAATGTGCGTTAGTATTGTAAATCAAATGTACAAGGACAATTGGCGTCCTGATTATATTGTAGGCATTACACGAGGCGGCAATGTACCTGCTACTATTATTAGTAATATGACTGGTATACGTTGCGAAGCACTTAAAGTTAGTCTACGTGACGATGACAGTGAAAGCGAAAGCAACTGTTGGATGAGCGAAGATGCATTTGGTTACGAACGTGAGGGAGAAGAAGGCTTTCCGTTGCGTAAGAATATCCTTATTATAGATGATATCAACGATACCGGTGCTACTTTTAATTGGATCAAAGAAGACTGGCCATCGAGCTGTATGCCAATGGAGCATGATCGATGGAATGCAGTATGGGGTGACAATGTTCGCTTTGCTACACTAACAGATAATGGTGCAAGTAATGCCGAAGTTCCAGTTAGTTATACGTGTCACGAAATTAACAAAGCAGAAGAAGATGTTTGGTTAGTTTACCCGTGGGAAAATGTAGGAGAATATTAATGCAAAATATTGTAGAATCACAGAATATTTTTCCTACACAAGTATTTAGAGCTCAATACGGACCTGCACAAGAACTACAAAAAACAGTAGTACCTATGTTATTAGAACAAGAAAAAAACGATCAAAAACCTTTAAAGTATACTGCCAACGGATATACTGACTACGGAAGAGAAAATTTGTTAACAAGACCTGTGTTTAAAGACTTGAAAGAATTTATTGATGATGTAGTAGTACGTTGTCATAAACAAACAGGCTTACAAAATACACCTTCACTTCAAACCAGTTGGTTTAGTATTAACCGTAAATACACTTATCACGAAGAACATAATCATCTTCCAGACACATGGAGTGGAGTATACTACATTCAAGCAGACCAAGATCATCCAGGACTAACTTTAGTTAATCCTAACATGAAGGCTAACTGGCCTGGTACATATGGTAGAGCAGAATTGAATGATGTTAATTCATCAAGTGTAACTTGTGCCGCAATTACAGGAAGTTTAATTGTTTTTCCGAGTCATTTGCATCACAAAGTAGAACAACAAATGGTAGATAAAGAACGTATAATGGTGGCATTTAATTATGGATTTTAAAGATACTCCGTGGACTAACGTATTAGTTGACACTAAAGAATTTACAGTATACAAGGACGGTTATCCAGTTACAGAAGGACATATTCTTTTCGTACCTAAGGTACAAGACTGGGAGCATCTAACAGCGTGTATGAAAGCCGCCTACCAATGGGGCTATGACTGGACTGAACGTGGTTACTGTGATGCATTTAATATTGGACAGAACGTAGGTACTGCGGCAGGGCAAACTGTTGAGTATCCACACATACATCTGATTCCTCGCCGCACAGGCGACATGGAAGACCCTCGTGGCGGGGTACGTCACGTTATCCCAGAGAAAGGAAACTATCATGCGTAACATGATGATTGAAGCGGCACAGAAACATGCCGAAGGCGCTATTGCATTGCACAAAGCAAATGTTGAAGTGTACTTAACTAACCCAGCCGGTATTGGCGAACACAGTGATGTGATGGAGGCTATTCAAACAGAACTTGATAAAATGGCTCAAGCAGATGACCGTTTACAAATGTTGAGTAAATATTTTGGGTAGAACACTCTTTATCGGAGATAGCCACGCACACGGCTACTCCGAAATTGGAACAACTATTTCAGCATGGCAAGAAGCAAACTATGCTGAAATATACTCCAACGCAAATAATAAAGAAGTTGTAGTATATAGTCAGCCCGGTGGATGTAATAGAAAATATCCTGCTTGGGTTAAATCTATGCTTGATCGCTATGACGACATTGATGAAGTGTTTGTACAAAGCACATACTGGAATAGATTTTTACTTGCTTGTTCACGTAACTTAGATGTTGGTGAAACTACAAAAGCTGATTTGTTTTTAGATAACGATCAACCTAAAGATAATATGATACATCGTTACACAGATCATCGAGTAACAGAGAACTATATCGAAATGATTGATCAGGTTCGAGCAGAAAACTATCAAGCGTTTAAAGGATTTGCGTTTGACGATATGCAAGTTAAAGCAGACTTTGAACCATTCCATGAAAAGTATATCTATACTAAGTTGTGGCACGAACTTGTAACTCCGTTGCAATATAAAGATTATTGCTTAGACTTACTAGCAATCGACACAATGCTTACAAGAAAAAATATTAAATGGTACCAATGGACTATTAACAATAGGGTATTTTGTCCTGACAATATTGCATTGTATGGCGATCTAAACTGTACTAAAGCTACCAAGAGTGCAGAAGGGTTTATAAACGAAAACCTAAATATTAACATCGAAACAGATGAACATCGGGTAGACGGAGAGCATTATACCAAACAAGTACATGAGATAATTGCAACAGATTATTTTAATTATTTAAAAGAAAATGCTTGACAACAGCCTAAATATACTGTATAATATTATTAATATTGGCAATCCACTGCCTAAACATCGGAGAAGTAAATGAATAAAGCACTACAGATTAAAACTAAATTAGAAGACGCAGGCATACGCTACTGGGCCGGTGATAACATCAGCGAAGTATTGCAAGCAGGCGATAAAGAAGAACTTATTAATAACGCAACTACAGCATTTGAAGGTGTACTAGATGCACTTGTAATTGATCGTTATAATGATCCTAACTCAGAGGGTACAGCAAAGCGTCTTGCTAAAATGTACTACAATGAAATTATGGTAGGACGTTATGATCCTGCTCCGAGTGCAACAGCATTTCCTAATGATAGCGATGATCGCTATGATGGTATGCTAGTAGTACGTAGTGAACTTAAAAGTATGTGTTCACATCATCACCAGCCAGTGGCAGGGGTTGCATACATTGGTATTATTGCCGCAGACAAATTAATTGGTTTAAGCAAATACACACGTATTGCACAATGGTGTGCTAGACGTGGTACGCTACAAGAAGAACTTGCAAACGATATTACTAAAGAAATTCAAAAGGCAACTGATGCAGAACACTTAGGTGTTTATATTCAAGCAACACATGGGTGTTGTGAGAATAGAGGCATTATGGCAACTAGCAGTCTTACACAAACAACTGTACTTAAAGGTAGTTTTAAAGATGATGCAGGAACTAAGAAAGAGTTCTTTGACAACATTAAACTACAGCAGGAGTTTGCACGATGATAGAATCTCCAGTACTTGAAAAAGGCTATCCATCGTATGAAGCAGTAAACAGAAAGCCAAGTGCAAAACTAAGATATAGCGAAGCGTTTTATAGTGTACAAGGTGAAGGTAAGTTTGTAGGAGTACCTAGTGTGTTCTTGCGTACCTTCGGTTGTAACTTTCGATGCATGAACTTTGGACTTGGTAAGGATGAACCTAGTCGTGCAGAGAAGCATGAAGCAGGGCAACGATACAATCAAGAAGTATTAGACTTACTTAATGATGGCATTATTGCAAAGACTGAAAAGTTTACAGACTTACCTATCATTCATACAGGGTGTGATACTTATGCAAGTATCTATCCTGAGTTCAAAAACTTTAACAAACTTGCAGAAGTCGACGAAGTAGTTGAACACTTATTGTCGCTTACACCAGAAGGCAAGTGGACAATGGATAATGGACAAGATATCCATTTAATTATGACAGGCGGTGAACCGTTGTTAGCGTGGCAACGACTTTATGTAGAGCTGTTTGAACATCCGCGCATGAAGGATTTAAAAAATGTCACATTTGAAACAAACACTACACAAGTATTACACGACGACTTATACAACTATCTCAACAACAGTGACCGAATTACTGTCACATGGAGTTGTTCGCCTAAGCTATCCGTTAGCGGAGAATCTTGGATGGACGCTATTAAGCCTGATGTGGCTCTTAACTATTCCACTGTTGCTGGTAGCGATCTTTATCTCAAATTTGTTGTTGCTGATCGTAGTGACATTGATGAGGCTGGGAGAGCTGTGCAAGCATATCGTGATGTCGGCGTTGAGTGCCCAGTATATTGTATGCCGCTTGGGGGACGCTCGGAAGAGTATGTCCTTAACGTTAAAGAAGTTGCAGAGGTCTGCATGGAAAAAGGATGGCGATTTACTCCAAGACTCCACATCTCACTATTCGGAAATGCCTGGGGAACTTAGAGATTATAAGAACGCACAACACGAAAAGGCAATGAAAGCACCAGTTAAAAACTTAGATGACGAACTAAGAAAAAAAGGACTAATATGATTAAACACATTTTTACAAGCGAATCAGTAAGTGACGGACACCCAGATAAGGTAGCAGATCAAATTAGTGATGCGCTTGTTGATGCAGGCTTAAAGAACGGTGACACCACAACTAGAGTAGCAGTTGAAACACTAGTAACTACCAATATGGTTACACTTGCAGGCGAAGTTAAGAACTTTAATGTAACTAGGGCGGCTGTAGAACACATTGTACGCAACAAAGTTAAAGAGATTGGCTACGAACAAGAAGGATTTCATTGGAATACATTAAAGTTTTATAATGAAATTCACGAACAAAGTGCAGATATTGCACTAGGCACAGATAGCTTCGGAGCAGGCGATCAAGGTATTATGTTTGGCTATGCTTGTAATCATACACCTAGTATGATGCCAGCACCTATTCATTACAGCCATGCAGTATTAAAGAACTTAAAAACAAAGCGTGGAAGTATACTAGGTCCTGATGCCAAATCACAAATTAGTGTAGAGTACGAAGGTGCAAGACGTGAAGGTGTTATTAAACGCATTGATCAAATTGTTATTAGTACACAGCACACTGACGGCAACGTAGAAGAAGCAAGGCATTTATGTAAACTTGCGGCAATAGAAGAACTAGGAGATTTAATTGATAGCAATACAACTTGGCATCTTAATCCTACTGGTAATTTTGTTATCGGCGGCCCTGACGGTGACACAGGAGTTACTGGTCGTAAAATTATTGTTGATACTTATGGTGGCTTTGCCCCTCATGGGGGCGGTGCTTTTAGTGGCAAAGATCCTACTAAAGTAGATCGTAGTGCGGCTTATATGGCACGTTGGTTGGCTAAGAACGTAGTAGCAGACGAAATGGCAGACTGGTGTAATATACAACTAAGTTATGCTATTGGTATTAAAGAACCAACAAGCATTTATATTGATTCGAACGGACACAATCGTTCGATAGCTAACTTTATTGAGCGTGAAATTGATTTAACACCAAAAGGAATCATTGACAGATTCGATCTTTTCATGTATAATAACTATAGTGATAATTGTACTTACGGACACTTTGGAGATAAAGATGTACCGTGGGAAAGAATAGGATGGTAAATATGAAATGGTTAGACAAACTAACAGGTAAGAAAGAGGAAGTAGCTGAAGAAGTAGCTATTGAAAAGACCTCCGAAGAGGTTCGTCGAGAAGCACTTGCTTTTGAAAAAGAAGAGGCTACACTAAAAGGCGAAGCATGGATTGGTGTATTAGATACACAAGTTAATCCAGCTGATATTAAGAATGGTTTCTTTGAACTTGATTGGAATAATGAGTTTATTGAACAACTTATGGATGCTGGTTACATTGGCGAGTCACAAGAACAGATTGTCGACGTTTGGTTTAGAACTGTTGCTAATGCTGTTTTGGAAGAAGACGGGGTTGACAAAGATGTCAAGACCGGTTATATTAATACTAGTAAACTTAACGATAAACAAAGCGAAGTGAAATAATGACATATATTCTAGTAGACACAGCAAATACTTTCTTTAGAGCCCGGCATGTTGTACGTGGCGATATTGATACTAAGGTGGGCATGGCATTCCATATTTTATTGAATAGCGTAAAGAAAGCATGGAATGACTTCGATGGTAGTCATGTTGTGTTCTGCTTAGAAGGACGTAGTTGGCGCAAAGACTATTACGAGCCTTACAAGCGTAACAGGCAAGTAGCACGTGATAAACTTACTGTAACTGAAAGTGAAGAAGACAAGATCTTTTGGGAGATGTTTGACGAACTTAAAGACTTCCTTGCTACAAAGACTAATTGCACAGTTATGCAACATCCGCAACTAGAAGCAGATGATCTTATTGCAGGTTGGGTACAAGCACACCCTGATGATCATTGCGTTATTATTAGTACAGACGGTGACTTTGCACAACTTGTTGGTCCTAACTGTACACAGTACAATGGCGTTAGTAATACTATTATTGCACACGACGGCTACTTTGATGATAAGAAGCGTGAGCCTATTATTGATAAGAAGACTGGTGAAGCAAAGCCTGCACCGCACCCCGACTTTATGTTGTTTGAAAAATGCATGCGTGGTGACACTAGTGATAATGTGTTTAGTGCTTACCCTGGTGTGCGCAAAAAAGGTACTAAGAATAAGATTGGTCTTATTGAAGCCTATGAAGACAAAGACAACAAAGGCTTTAACTGGAATAACATGATGCTACAACGTTGGACCGATCATGAAGGTGTAGAGCATCGTGTACTTGATGACTACAATCGTAACGTAGTACTATGTGACTTGACTGCACAGCCTGGTAACATTAGAAGTATTATTAACGATAACATTGAAGACGCAATAGAGAATCCTAAAGAAATTACACAAGTAGGCATGCGTCTTATGAAGTTCTGTGCAAAACATGACATGCAAAGGATTGCAGATAACGTGCAACTATATGCAGACCCGCTTAATGCGAGGTACAAATAATGGAGGCTAATATGACAATTAAGGCAAAACCTATTTTAAAGAATAAATTTTGGATCATTGAATCCGATGGAGAAAGAATTGGTACTCTTTCTAAGCAAGACGACAAACGGTATCTGTACAGTTGCACAACTGGAACAGAATACTTTGATGATACAAAATCATTTAACAGTTACATTGGTGGTGCAAGCTGGGACAAAGGAACTATCTCAGATGGTAGTAACACTGTAAAAGAAATACACGGTTTTTCTACGTCTAGTACACCTTATAATGTAATGTATAATGTGCAAAAGAAACTTCCGCTATTTACAAAAAGTCAAAAATCTAAAAGTTTGTATGCGGCTGGATACTATATTATTAAGTTTGACAAAGGTTGGGTTAGAAGCTTTTGCCCTAAGCTAGTTACACTTGAAAAGTATAATTCTAAAGGGCCCTTTAAAACCGAATTCACAATGAGACAGGAATTATCAGATGCAAACAAACGATCCAATTAATACTATTCCGCTTCAGCAGTTTATGCAAGTTGTAAAAACTGCTGATGCTAGTAATCAAAAAGAAATTAAGATTCCTATTATACAAGCAAAAGCTCTTGCCTTTGCTTTAGGCACTGTAATGGCTAATCATCAAGGGCGATTAGAAAAACTTATTATTGATAATAAGTCTAGTAGTGATGACGAAGTAGTTACAGTACAACTAGACGGTGGAAATAGTTGGAAATAAACAGATAGTTTTTCTATCTAAAAGGATAAATATATGCGTAGTTAATTAAAAGGAATTACGCATCATGAGTAGACCAAAGCCAACAATTATATTAGAAAATATTGATAAAGCATCATACAAGTGCGAGCAAGTATTACAAGCAGAAGCTATCTGGGCAGTATTTTATAAAACTAAGCCTTTCAATTTAAAAACTTCTAACGCTATTACAAACTACCCTGGGCCAAAGTACAAAAAAGTATCTTTTTCAAATCCCGGCCATGCACACAATCTATCTAAAAAGTTAAACGAAATGTTTAAAACTACGGACTTTGCTGTATACAAACTTACACAAGGCGAAGTAGTTACAGAAGAATGAACTGGAAAGAAACCTATACTAAGATCTTTCTAAAGCAAGCTGACATTGCCCTTAGTAATCCTAACATTAAACAATACATGTCTGATTGGTGGAAAAATACTAGAGGCAAATCTGCAGGAGGCTTGCGTCTTACTGATGAAGGGTTTGACTTCTTACAAGAACGACTGGACATTCAAGTATACGAAGTACCGTTTCCGAAAGATTTCAAATTTACTACACAAACATATATCTTTTTAGACCAATTTATTTCATGCCCGTACTATCTAACTACAAATAGTATCTGGGTTACGGACGAAAGAAAGAGCATGGAATTACATTTGTTTAGTGGCGATCTACGCAAGTACGGACTAACAAAGGCCATGAAAAGACACGAAGAATAGTGTCTTAAACGACCTTATACGCTACATAATTTCATTCGCTGGTAAGAGCTTACAAACACCCCAATAACACGTTAAACGCAGTTTAAGAGCCAGTTAGGAGCAATTATCATGCATTTGCGGCGCCTGTCGTTATGATACAAATACACCCAGCAAAAAAATAAAACGTAAAATAAATTAAAAAAAGGCAAAAAAGAGCTTGACATTGCCTCCATCTTTTGCTATAATATATACATACTTAGACAGTATGGCACTGATAGAAACTAAAGAGGAATACAAAATGGATAACATTACATTACGCACAGTTAGTCCAAATGGCGCAAAGAAAAGCATTAGGCGAGCGTTTAAGAAAAAACGCCCTTTGTTTCTTTGGGGACCTCCGGGCATTGGTAAGTCTGATATTATTGGGCAAATTACTAAAGATCTTTCTAATTCACACTTAATTGATATTCGACTATCACTTTGGGAACCTACAGACATTAAAGGTATTCCATACTTTGATAGTAACACAGGCACAATGGTTTGGGCACCTCCGTCAGAACTTCCAACAGAAGAGTTTGCGGCTGGCTTCGATAACATTGTACTTTTCCTAGACGAAATGAACTCGGCGGCTCCAGCAGTACAAGCGGCGGCTTACCAGTTAATTCTTAATCGTCGTGTAGGACAATACAAGCTACCAGACAACGTTCTTATTGTTGCGGCAGGTAACAGAGAATCAGACAAAGGTGTTACATATAGAATGCCTGCTCCGTTATCCAATCGCTTTGTTCACTTAGAATTAGCAGTTGATTTCCAAGACTGGTTACAGTGGGCAACTGATAACAAAATACATTCAGACGTTGTTGGTTACTTAACATTTGCAAAGAAAGACTTATATGACTTTGATCCAAGAAGCCCGAGTCGTTCTTTTGCAACACCCCGTTCATGGACGTTTGTTTCCGAGTTAATCGAAGACAATGACGACGATGAAACTACCACTACTGATTTAGTTAGTGGTTCTGTAGGCGAAGGACTAGCAGTTAAGTTTATGGCGCATCGTAAGATTGCTTCAAAACTTCCTAACCCAACTGACATACTTGAAGGTAAGGTTATGGAGATTGAGACTAGAGAAATCAGTGCCATGTATTCCTTAACAGTCTCATTATGCTATGAACTTAAAGATGCTTGCGACAAAGGCGATAAGAAGTTTGACGATAAAGTTAACAACTTCCTGCGCTTTGCAATGGACAACTTTGATACTGAGTTAGTTGTTATGGGTATTAAACTCGCACTAACACAATACAACTTGCCCATTGATCCAGACGAAGTGGATTGCTTTGATGAATTCCACGAAAAGTATGGTAAGTATATCCAAGCCGCACAGAGCGCATAAGCGCAAGAGTTTGGGCGTTCTCTTCCAAAAACGTCCAATTTGTCTTGACATTTACTATTAAATATAGTATAATATAAGAACAATAAAGCAATAAGGAATACACATTATGGGCATTGACATTAAGACTTTTACAGCAGATCCGGATATTACACCCGAAGCATTAGCTGAAATGCGTGTAGAAGTTGCAGATCGTATTATCATTGCACGAGTAGGACTACTATTACGTCACCCGTTTTTTGGTAATATGGCAACTAGACTTATTGTTAAAAACTGTGATGACTGGTGTCCTACTGCGGCAACAGACGGACGTCACTTGTATTACAATACACAATTCTTTAATGCAATGTCTAACAAAGAAATTGAATTTGTAATTGCACACGAAATTTTACATTGCGTATTTGATCACCTAGGACGTCGTGAAGATCGTAATCCTATACTGTACAACATTGCGGCAGACTACATTGTTAACAATACACTAATGCGTGATCGTATTGGTGAAATGGTTAAAATTGTAAGTTGCTACCAAGACTTTAAATATGAAGGCTGGACTAGTGAAGCAGTGTATGACGACTTGTTTAAACAACAAGAAGAAAAGGGTGAAGAGTACCTAAAGCAACTAGGCGAAATGCTAGACGAGCATGTTGACTGGGGTGACGAAGACGGTGATGGTAAAGGTGACAGTGGCAGTGAAGATGGTAGCGAAGGAAAAAGCGGCCGTCCTAGTTATTCAAAAGATGAATTAGCAAAGATTAAAGACGAAATTAAAGAAAACATGATGTCAGCGGCACAAGCGGCAGGTGCAGGTAATGTACCAGGCGAAGTTGCACGTATGATTAAAGAACTTACAGAACCTAAAATGAACTGGCGTGAATTACTACGTCAACAGATTCAAAGTACAATACGTTGTGACTACACGTTTAGTCGTCCGTCACGCAAGGGTTGGCACACAGGTGCAATACTTCCAGGTATGAATTTTGCTGATACTATTGATGTTGCTATTGGTATTGACATGAGTGGTTCAATTGGCGATGCACAAGGTAAAGACTTTATTAGCGAAGTTAAAGGCATCATGGACGAGTATCAAGAGTATAACATTAAGATGTGGTGCTTTGATACTAAAGTGTATAATGAACAAGACTTTAGTGCAGACAACGGCGAAGACTTATTAGATTACAAACTTATGGGCGGAGGTGGAACAGACTTTGATGCCAACTGGAACTACATGAAAGAAGAAGGGTATGTTCCTAAGAAGTTCATTATGTTTACAGATGGGTATCCTTGGAGAAGCTGGGGTGATGAAGACTACTGCGAAACAATCTTTATTATTCACGGTCATCACGACAAAGACTTAAAGGCACCCTTTGGTCAAACCGCACACTATGACGAGGCGGCATGAATCTAAAGAAGAAAATATCACCAGATGATTTCTTTCAAATTAGGCGATTGCAACATCAACCGCCCCACCTAGCTACTATTGATATAGCGTATACATACAATATGGAAAGTGCTATATCTAAATGGATAGACACTAATCTTAAAAAGCGATACTTTCTAAAAAAAGTAATAGGCTTACGACACGAAAGTAAAATTGAATCTGTTCTAAGAGCAGGTTTTGAGGACCCGAAAGAACTATCTTATTTCGTTCTTGCTTGTCCACATTTGAAGTACAAATAAATATAAAGTGCATATATAATACTACAAGGAGTCAATAATATGTCAGAAACTACAACACAAACAGAAGCACCAGCAGAAGCACCAACTACAGCACCAGTTGATCTTACTGTACAAGATCTAAGTGTGCTACGATCAATTATCGATGTTGCATCACAACGTGGAGCATTTAAAGCTAACGAAATGGAAGCAGTTGGTAAAACATTTAACAAACTAGATGCGTTTCTAGCTACAGTACAGAAGGCCGAAGAAGAAACAAAGGCCGCTGAACCAGCTACAGGAAATGTCGAAGGAGACAAATAATGGCTACAGAAATTAAACACGTAGGCAAACTAGCAAAAAACAGACGTAAGGTTGTTGTTGCATACAGAGTTATTCCAGGAGAAAATCCACCAATGAATGCTCTAGTAATTGACACTGCTACGCTAACAGATTCAGATCATGATGTTCTAATGCGAACAGTAGAAAACAATGCATCACAAAGTTCATTTGAATTTGTAGAAGTAATGGCAAGAACACAACTACAAGATGGCGCAAACATGCTTGCAAGATTCCATACTACTGGTAAGCTAACAACTGTACCAATGACTGAAGTGTTAATGACACCAAATCCGTCAACATCAATTCCGCTTAATGAGTTGAATCAAATTATCGCTGATCAAAGAGGTGTTGGCATTGCTGACCTTGCTCTTAAAGATCCTAATGCTCCTAAAGAAGGAACTACTGTTACCGAAGCTGGTAGTGTTAATGAAATTCCAACTAGAGCTAATCCGCAAGTAATGGCAGAATCACAAACTGCTAATTTACAAGCACCTGACAACGGGGTTGTTACTGACGAAGCATTGGCCGCAAAGTACAGAAGCGATGCAGACAGAATGTATAAAGAAGCAAAAGCACTACGGGCTCAAGCAGAAGAGCTTGCTCCTACTGTTAAGGCAAAAGCAGTTTCTCCTACAAAGAAGAAGTCTAGTGCCAAAACAACTGCCTGATGATGTAATACGACATTGGCCCGAAGTTTTTAAAGACATTGACGTACAGACTATCCCTATAGATTACCTCAGTCAGATTCGTATCGAGTTTGAAAAAGGTAAAATATGGGAGATAGATTGTACAGCTAAAGCAAGTACCGGTAGTAATCTAAGCGAAACTATCACAGAACTATTTGAAGAATACGGAAGTGAGATATTACATGTTGATTTTAGGTTAAATACTGCGAAAGTTAAGCGAGACGTGCAAAAGAAAACCCGAGCGTTTTTGAAAAATCCTACTAAGAAGAGAAAGTAGATATTTGCTTACTTTGGCATAAATATATATAACAAACGAATTAGGAGCATTTCATGGGTACTTTAAGAATAAAACGGGGCACAAAAACAGCGTTGCAAACCAGTCCAGGGTATACGCCAGTTGAAGGTGAACTTGTTTACACAACTGACACAAAGGAAGTGTTTGTGGGAGACGGCACTACAACAGGTGGAACTCCGGTATCAGTAGCATCACAGAATTTAGAAGACTTAGGTAACGTACAAGCGTTAACTCCAATAAAGGATCAAATCCTTGTTTATAACGGTTCCAACTGGGCCGCAACTGGTAATCCAGCATTAGACATACGTGGCAACATTTATGGCGATGATTCAACGCTCCTAGTTGACGCTATCAATGGCCAAATTGTTGGTCCAATTAATACTACTTCTATTGTTAGTTCAGGTAACATTGTTGGCAACTTAGTCGGCGATGTTGTAGGCGGAGTAACAGGTAACCTAGTTGGTAATACAACTGGTACACATTACGGTAACGTATTTGGTACTTTAGACGGTGACATTACAGGTAGTGTGTTTGGAGATGACTCATCGGTATTAGTTGATGGTACCAATAATATCATTAGGGGAAGAATTGACAACCCAAATATTATAACAACAAAAATTACAGTTAATACCGAAGCTGGTGAAGATGCGATAAACTTGGTAGGCGCAGTAACTAATTCTGTTGGTACTAGACTAGTAGTTAATAGTTCACGCGGAACTATTGAGGTACCTACAGTAGTTATTGGTGGTAGTGACGGTGACGGTCTTATGGATTTACACGGCACAGGATGGGACGGCAACAGCTATGCCCTTGCTGGCATAGTTAGAGTTGGAGTCGACTTGGATGCTACAGTAGCAGACGGAGTTGTTCCAGGAAGAATTAACTTTATTACTGCTAACTCATCAGGTTCTCTGGTTAACTTACTTACATTTAACAGCGCAGGTAATTTAGGTATTGGTTTACCTAGACCGCTTCAAAAGCTTCATGTAAACGGAAACGCCCAAGTAAATGGCTTTGTACAGTTTGGTAGTTTAACTACTACAGAACGTGATGCACTTACAGCGGCAAACGGGATGGTTATTTACAATAGTACAGACAATAAATTTCAAGGACGTGAAAACGGTGCTTGGGTTAACTTAGTCTAAACTTAGTAATCATTATTTCATCAAGAGTGGGACAAACTTCTTGGCCACAAATGGACCATTCTTCGGTGAATAGCTTAACATCATCTTCAAATATATTACCAACAATACCTGTGTTTGCACAGGTTCCGTATTGAACGTCTCCGTTTGCTTGTATTAGAATCTTCTTATTTGTAATACCACACTTCCAACCAAGAAACTTATTAGTCCTTTTTTGTAAGAAATCAATAGCATTAGTTTGTATTGTATCGTCTACAGTAAAGTTTAAGTAAGTTAGGTTTTCTTGTTCTAGTGTTTCTATAAATTCTAGTTCTTCTTTTGTATAGTAATTCAATTCTCCGTTATCTAATGTTTGATAATACCCTTTTAAATTTCTACTAGACGCAAAGGTTTGATTAGTAACTTTTGTTTTTGGATTGTGCAAAGGATAAACAGGAACTTTTACAATCAGTGTATCTGTTATTTTTCGCTCAAGCTCAAATATTTTATTAAACAGCCCTTGTGCTAACATTGCTCGTATCTCTACATTTCCCCCATTGTCTTTGATCATTTTTACAAAGTCAACAATTTTATCAATATCTGCACTTTCAGGATGAAAACTTATTTTAATATTAATATTCTTAAATGACTCTTTACTATAGTCATACATACGCAATGGCAAACTACCGTTAGTAAAAATGCCAACCCGCATTTTATTTTCGCCCATCCAATTAAACCACTTGTGTACATCTTTAATTAAAAATGGTTCACCGCCTGTGATATAAACAAGTATTGATTTATCATCCGGAACTGAATCTCTAATCTTTTTTGCGGCTTTAATTAGTGTATCGATATTAGGTAATCTTGCTTTATTAATTGCGAGGTGGTTACTAGGCTCACAGTAACTACAGTCGTAGTTACACATATCCGTAGGCCGCCAATGAACAATATAATCTTCGTACCAATCAGATTTTTCTATTTTTGATATATTCATTGTACAACTCCTTGCGGTTAATCTTTCCTTGGCCTTTTCTCTTAATTGCGTCTACAGTAAATATCTTAGGCATCTTGTAATGTGCTAGTTTACTTTTTAAACTATCTATATCTACAGTACCTACTACTTCGGCATATACAGTATCATACCCAAATACAACTGCGTCAGTAGCACCAGACTCTAGTAATGCTTTTTCGACTTCATACGGCATGATTTTCCAACCACCTTTAATGATAGTTTCTTTCTTACGTCCTGTAATAAACAAAAATCCATCATCATCTATATGCCCTAGATCACCTGTAGGGAATGAATTTGCTATAATCTCATTATCGTCTGCAATAGTTACATTCATCTTATCTAATACAAACCCTACACTATTGTACTTTTGTGGATAATGCATAATACTAATAGTGCCTAATTCGTTTACACCATAACTA
>Ga0307488_10000242_pt1 | contig 43064 bp, 50 predicted proteins | sample SB02metaG_FD_202248 | JGI IMG/M metagenome (GOLD analysis project Ga0307488, IMG submission 202248) | Sea-ice brine microbial communities from Beaufort Sea near Barrow, Alaska, United States - SB 0.2 | ecosystem: Environmental > Aquatic > Marine > Coastal | place: USA: Alaska | collected... | reverse complement strand
TGCTTACACGGAAAGAAGAGCAGTATTATGGACTCTTAATTTTACAATGAAATGCTGGTATTTTGGACCAGAAAAAGATAATAAAGTAATTAAATTTGTTGATGCAGATGTATATGGCACTACAGACGTCCTAGCAGACCCAATAAGAGGTGTTAATACATTCCCAGGCTTAACCGCTAATGGAACGCCAACTACTGACCCAGATGATTCGATTCCTTACAATGATATACAATATGACGATGACTGGGCACCTATTGGAGTTGTAACTGAGGATCCTGAGGGGGATGCATGAGTGAAGATAAGATTGCAAAGGTACTTGGTCTAAGACCTTTATCGGAAGCAAAGGATGAAATTTTGCCTGAAATAATTGAAGAAACCCCGTTAGTAATTGCAGAAACTTTAGAAAATGAAGATGATACAATTGTTGATATCGAGCAAGCTCGTGGAAATATAAAAAATATTATAGAACAGGGTGATGATGCTTTAAAGGAAATGATAGAACTTGCAAAACAATCAGAGTCTCCACGCGCCTTCGAGGTTGCGTCAACTTTAATGAAAACTCTTCTCGATGCAAATAAAGATTTTGTTGAAATGTCAACTAAGAAAAAGTACGCAAAAGAAGAAAAAACAAATACAAATAATGGAACACAGCAGAACGTAACAAACAACAATCTTATACTCTCGACTGCTGATTTACTTAAAATGATTAAAGGTGAAACGGATGGGTGACGGTTACTTAGGTAACATACATTTAAAGAAAACTGGAGAACAAATAGAATGGACGCCGGAATTAATTAAAGAATATTTAAAATGTTCCGAAGATCCTGTTTATTTTGCAAAAGAATATATAAAAATTGTTCACGTAGATCATGGTCTTATTCCGTTAAACATGTATGATTATCAGCAAGACATTGTTGAAAAAATAACAAACAATAGACGCGTCGCTGTCTTAACTGCAAGACAAGCCGGTAAGACAACAACTGCCGTAGCTGTAATACTACATTACATTTTATTCAACGAATTTAAAACAGTTGCTATTCTTGCAAACAAAGGAGATGCGTCTCGAGAAGTTCTCGCGCGTATTAAATTAGCCTTTGAAGCTTTACCGAAGTGGCTTCAGCATGGTGTTGAGGAATGGAACAAAGGTAACATTGCACTGGAAAACGGATGTAACGTTTTAGCCGGAACAACATCAAGTTCAGCAATTCGCGGTAAGTCTATTTCATTTTTGTATTTAGACGAAGTAGCCTTCATTGAGGGATACGATGAATTTTTCGCGTCAGTTTATCCTACGATTTCGTCTGGTGAATCTACAAAGCTGTTAATGACATCTACACCAAATGGTTTAAACCATTTTTGGAAAACGTGTAAAGGTGCCGAAGAAGGAACAAACGGATACGAATATGTAAAAGTCGTATGGAGTGATGTTCCAGGTAGAGATGAAAAATGGAAAACTGAAACACTCGAATCATTAGACCACGACGAAGAAAAATTTAATCAAGAATACAATGGACAGTTTTTAGGATCTTCAGGCACGCTAATATCAGGTGCAAAACTAAAGCAGTTAGCGTTTTCACAACCTTTATATTCAAAAGAAGGTATTAACCAATACGAAAAACCCCAAAAAGATCACGTATATTCAATGACCGTTGATGTTTCTCGAGGTAAGGGTTTAGATTATTCTACGTTTAACGTAATAGATATTACATCAATGCCATATAAACAGGTTTGTACATTTAGAGATAACTTTGTAGCACCTATTGATTTTGCATCTATTATATATCGTATAGGTACTGCATATAACGATGCTTTAGTTTTAATTGAAATTAACGACATTGGCGGCCAAGTATCAGACACTCTTTTAATGGATTTCGGCTATGAAAGCATGCTCCATACTGAAAGCGGCGGCCGCGCGGGCATAAGAATTTCTAGCGGATTTGGTAAAATGTCTGACTCTGGTGTTCGAACAACAAAAAGTGTAAAAGCTATTGGTTGTTCCATGTTAAAAATGCTTGTTGAGCAAAATCAGATTATTTTAAGCGATTTTGAAACAATACAAGAATTATCAAGATTTTCTAAAAAAGCAAATTCGTATGAAGCAGAACCAGGATCTCACGACGATCTTGTAATGAATTTAGTTATATTTGGATGGTTAACGAGCCAATCGTATTTTAAAGAAATTACTGACATAAATACGTTACACAAGCTAAGAGAGAAAACTGAGGAGCAAATACAAGATGATTTACTCCCATTTGGATTTATTGATAGCGGCGATGCTCTAAAAAACGTCGGCTTCCAACCAATCGACGAAGAAAACGATTGGATGATGTAGATATGCAAAAACAAATTTTTATAAATAAAGAAAATAGAGTGAAACAAATAATCTTACACAAAGGAGAAAAACATGACTTTTTCTGTAAGTCCATCCGTTATCGTTAGGGAAGTCGACGCATCGGCAGTAATTCCGGCCATCGGAACGCCACCTGCTGCTATTGCCGGTGTTTTTCGTTGGGGTCCAATCAACCAGCGTATTTTAGTTTCTTCAGAAGAAGAACTAGCTAGCCGCTTTGGTAAACCATACGCAAATACGACTTGGCAAAACTACGAAACTTTTTTCAGCGCTGCTGATTTCTTATCGTATTCAAACGCGTTATATGTAACTCGTGTTGTAAGCGCAAATACAGTAACTGCAGATGGTACGTATTTTAAAGCAAAATATCCAGGACACTTAGGTAACGAAATTGAAGTTGCTGTAACTTCTTCTACATCTTACGATGAAACAATTGCTGTTGCTGGTGAACTAACAGGTACCGTTGCATTTAATTCAACATCTCTTAGCTTAACTGCGCTGACAAGCGCAATTGGTGACCTTCAGCAAGACGATATTATAAGAATAGGTAATGATTCTGGTGGATACCAGGAACTTATAGTATCATCTTTCACAGATAATACAGCAGATGCAAATACAGCGCCTTATGACTACGCAATAACAACAAAAAATAGATTTACACTCGCCGAGACAGATCTTGCTTTGTTAAATGTAGAAAGAAAATGGGGATATTCAAATATTGCACAGGCCGCTCCTAGCGCAAATAATATTCACATAGCTGTTATTGACAAGACTGGCGGAATTACAGGGACTGCTGGATCTGTTTTAGAATTGTATGAAAACGTATCAGTTAATACCGGAGCAAAACTTCCAGATGGTACAAACAACTATTACGGTACCGTATTAGAAAACTCTTCTGTTTGGATTGACCAAAAAGCAGCGACTACTATTAATACTGCTATTACAATTCCAATTTACGACCGTATGGGTGCCACCACGAATGGTGCGGACGGCGATGGCGAAGCTAGCATAGCATTTGGCAAAATTGCATTGGGTTATGATTTATATAAAGATGCTAACGAAGTTGATATTTCTGCTATTATTTGCGGTAAATCTTCGAGTGCAAATCTTTCTAACTACGTAGTTGCAAACATTGCTGAAAGCAGAAAAGATTGTGTTGTTTATATTTCACCACCGCTTGCTGATGCTGTTACGCCAACAAATCCTGAAACTAAAATGACAAACGTTATTGCATTTAGAAATTTAGTGCAATCGTCATCTTATTGGTTTATGGATACGGGTTATAAATATCGTTATGACAAATATAACGATGTGTATCGCTGGGTACCACTAAACGGTGATATTGCAGGCATTTCTATGAGAGTAGAACCTTGGCAATCACCAGCTGGTTTTAAGCGCGGTATAATCAAAAACGTAGTTAAATTAGCGTTTAATCCAAATAAAGCTCAAAGAGATCAATTGTACGGAGCAGATGTTAATCCAGTTATTTCTCAAGTAGGACAAGGTGTCTTACTCTTTGGCGATAAAACCGGATTAGGCACAGCAACCGGAAGCGCGTTTACTCGGATTAACGTCCGGCGCCTTTTCATTACAGTTGAAAAAGCTATATCTACAGTGGCTGCATCGTTCCTATTTGACTTCAACGACGAGTTTACACAAACGCAGTTTAAAAATTTAGTAGAACCATTCCTTCGCGATATTCAAGGAAAACGTGGTATTATTGATTTTAGAGTTGTATCTGACGCTACTGTAAATACGCCGCAAGTTGTAGACAGTAACGTGTTCAGAGGCAATATCTTTATTAAGCCTGCTCGTGCAATCAATATCATCGAGTTAACGTTTGTTGCTACTAGAACTGGCGTAGAATTCGATGAAATCGTTGGTCAGCCACTCTAATAAATAAAAGAAAAGGAGATAATCATGGCATTTAATATCAACGAATTTAAATCACAACTAGTAGGGGGTGGGGCAAGACCCACCCTCTTCCAAGTACAAATCACAAACCCAATAACTGGGATTGCCGATTTAAAAGTACCCTTTATGGTTAAAACTGCAGCATTGCCCGGGTCAACCCTAGGTTCTTATGTAGTTCCATATTTTGGTCGACAAATAAAATACGCTGGCGATAGAACGTTTGAAGATTGGCCAGTAACAATTATAAACGACGAAGACTTTTTAGTTCGCAACGCAATGGAAACATGGTCAAACGCTATAAATACACATGATTCTAATGCAAGATCTTTACCACAGGATTACAAATCAAACGCGATTGTAACTCAATTTAGTAAAGACGGAAGTCTGCTTAGAACATACGTATTCGAGGGTATATATCCTGTCACTGTTGACGCGATACCCCTTTCATGGGAATCCACTGATGTGATCGAAGAATTTGGAGTTACATTCCAATACGATCTGTGGAGAGTTGAAGGAACCACTGGCACTTCAACTACTTAATTTATAGGATGATTAATTAATGCGAATATTTGGATTCGAGATAAAAAGAGAAATTGGTGGTGCTGATGAAGACACCGCGGTTTCCTTTGTAGAACCAACTAACGATGAAGGCGCAATTACTATAGGAAACTCTCTTGGAGGATCCTATGGCATTGCTATTAATATGGACGGGGATGCCAAATCAGAAGGTGAATTGGTAACAAAATACCGTGGAATGATGCTTCAACCTGAAATTTCTCAGGCCGTTGACGAGGTTATTAACGAAGCTATAAGTATTGATTCACATGAGAATGCAGTAGAAATTGTTCTTGACGATACGAATTTACCACAAAAAGTAAAAAATATAATAACTGAAGAATTTGAAGAAATTCTTCGTTTTCTCGATTTTTCAAACTACGGATATGACATTTTCCAAAAGTTTTACGTAGATGGAAGATTAAACTATCACGTTGTTATAGATAACGATAATTTAAAAGACGGCATAAAAGAAGTACGTTATATAGACCCTAGAAAACTTCGTCTTATTAAAGAAATGGACGAAAAGCAAAAAGATTCCCATTCTGGAATTCCTTTGAAAAAGATTAAAAAAGAATATTATCTTTATTCTGATTCTGGTTTTGGATCGAAATCGACTGCCGGATCATCAGGCGGTGCAACAGTTCAGGGCTTTAGAATTGCAAAAGACTCAGTAGCAAGAGTAACATCTGGTTATATGAACGAAAATAACTCTTTAATTCTTTCGCATTTACACCCAGCAATTAAACCGTTAAATCAGCTTCGTATGTTAGAAGATGCTACTGTAATCTACACAATTACACGCGCCCCTGAAAGAAGAATTTTCTATATCGACGTAGGTAACCTCCCTAAAATGAAAGCAGAGCAATATCTACATGATATGATGACTCGACATAAAAATAAATTACAATACGATTCTGATAGTGGTGATATCACTGACGGTCGTAAATTTATGACTATGACTGAAGACTTTTGGTTCCCTCGCCGTGGCGGAGAAAGATCTACTGAAGTAGATATTTTAGCAGGCGGAAACGCTCCAGCATTAAGCGGCGATGAAAACATGTCGTATTTCCAAAGAAAATTGTATAAATCTTTGAAGGTACCAGTATCAAGATTAGAACCTGAAAATACGTATAGCTTTGGCCGTGTTTCTGAAATGACTCGCGACGAATTAAAATTTAGTAAATTTATTCGTAGATTGCGCAATCGTTTTTCTGGATTATTTGATTCTCTTCTCGAAAAGCAACTAATTCTAAAAGGTGTGCTCGATCCAGAAGAGTGGGACGAAATTAAAAACAAAATACGTTATGACTTTATGAAAGACAACTATTTTGAAGAATTAAAGCAAACTGAAATCTTGCGTGAAAAAATAACAACGTTGAGAGATATGGAAGAACAAGTTGGCAAATATTATTCGAGAGCTTGGGTTACTAAAAACGTTCTGTTTATGAATGATCAAGACGTAGTTGATATGCAAAAAGAAATGGATGCAGAAAGAGCAGCTGGGTTATATGACGACGGTATACCACAAGATATAGATATGGATACCGATAATGATTCTAATCAAAAACCGGAGTCAGACGCAGAGACTGGTGCCGATGAAGTTGAAATAGATGCTGAAGAGTCGCTAAAAGTTATAAATAAAACGAAATCACTTAAAAGAGGGCATCAAGAATGAAAACCTTTAAAAACTTAATATCTGAGGTTGCTGAACCAAAAGCAGGCGACGAAAAGGCATTCAAAGCTAAACACATCGTAACTAAAGTAGGACATCCTGTTGCTTTAGATCACCAATTTACTGGTGAAATTACTGGAACTAAGAAATCCAAGCGCAGGGCAGATCTTGCACCGGGCGAAGATGCAGAAGTATACGAAGATCTAGATGCGTTAAACAAAAAAGCCCTTAAAGGTAAGCATAAAGATCGTAAAGATAAAGACATTGATAATGACGGTGACGTTGATAGTTCAGATGAATATCTCCACCGTCGGCGCAAAGCAATCAGCAAAGCGATTAACAAAGATAAAACAGAATCTACTGATGAATCTGTTGAAGAGATATTGGCTGAAAACCCAATGGAAGAAAAGCCAATGATGATGGGCGCGCTGCGTTCTATGTCACACAATTTATCTGGTATTGCGCGCTACATACAATCAACGCAAGATCCTGAAGAATGGTTCCAAAATAAATTGGCGGGCGTTGCAAAAGAAATGCAAACTTTATATTCGTATGCTACTGCAGAAGTAATGGCTATGGGAGAAGAAGCTGAGATTGGTGAAGCTAGAAGTAAAGCTCCTAAAATTAAAAGATCACTAGCGGACGTATCTGTTAAAGGTATCGCTAAACGTGCTAATAGGATGGCTGCTACTGGTAAAAACGAAGATATCGATGAAGCGAAAGCAAAGCCTGTTAAACAAACAATTTCTCAAAAAACTATTACAAGAGCTTTACAAGGAATGAAAGTTCAGCCTAAGGGCAAGGTTTCTCTTAAAAAAGCTCCTTGGGACAAAAGCGAATCTGCAGAGATCGTTGAAGCTGATGAAGGCCAAATTCGCATTGTAGATTTAGCAAAGGTTCATCCTGATAACAGAGCAGGAGCTACTCAAAAACACGGTTTTCAAATTCAAAAGTTCCATGGTGGTAAATTTGTGAACCAAGGCGCGCCGTATTCAACTAAAGACGCCGCTGACAAAGTTAGAGAAACAGGGCAGCATTCTATGCAGTTTGAATCCCTCGATGAATCGTTTAAAGCTGGGATGGTTAAATTAAAAAATGGTGATTCAGTCGTTCTTAAAGATAAAGACGCCAAAATTTTAAATCAGATGTTTAAAGATCTTACATCTGCAAACCGTAAAAAAATGCAGGCAACTGCAATGCTAGATAAATCTGGCTTTGAAGAAATTCTCGGTTTTGCAAGAGAAGCTATGTAAATGGCTTGGGTGACGGTTCCTGGATCAAACAGTATTTGGCAATACGACAATGCGCCTACTCTTGGTTCTTTAGCCACAGGCGCAAAAGTTCACCCTGATGACCAATATTATAGAGAAGCTAATGGTACAGTCGCCGCTGGCATAAGAACATATACTCCCACTGGCGGGTCTGCCCAAAGAACATATGTTAGATGTAGAAAAATCGGTGAAACAATTATTCGCGGCGAGCTGAACAAAAACTATTACGACGCTAAAGTATAAATATATAAATAAACATATATTATACTAATAAATTAACGAGGAGTATATACATGAGGCTAATTACTGAAGTATTCGATGAAGATTGCGAGGTTTTCACCGAAGCAACTGAAAACGGTAAGAAGAATTACTTCATTGAAGGTATCTTCATGCAAGGCGATATGAAAAATCGTAATGGCCGTATATATCCTTCGGCTATTCTTGAAAAAGAAATGAATAGATATCAAAAAACTTTCATTGAAACAAAGAGAGCGCTTGGCGAACTGGGTCACCCTGATGGACCACAGATCAATGGCGACCGAGTTTCGCATTTAATTACCGAGATGAAACGTGAAGGAACGAATTTTATTGGACGGGCAAAAATTTTGTCTACTCCGATGGGCGAAATTGTTAAAACCTTTGTAGACGAAGGCGTACGAGTTGGAGTATCAACGCGTGGTCTTGGTTCAGTAAAACCTACTAAAGAAGGTATCATGGAAGTACAGGACGACTTTCATTTAGCAACAGTTGATATCGTAACAGATCCATCCGGGCCTGACTGTTTTGTAAACGGCATTATGGAAAATACCGAATATTATTACGATATTGGTGCTGGAACTTGGAGACAGCAAGCTATAGAGCAAGTTGTTGAAGAAATAGTACAAGAAGTGAAAAAGGAATATAAGAGAACAATCAGGGTGATTGACGAGTCGCACGCTGCTAAACTCTTTGAAAAATTCCTTACTTCTCTGAAAAATTAATAATTATAAATATGGATATAGTAATATAATAACACGGATCCAATTAAGAGGAGAGTAAATATGTCAGAATTAGAAGAAAAATTCGTTGCTGACGACGGTGTTTCGGAGGTTCCTGAACCAACGACGCCAGAGGGCGGCGCAATTAAAAAGAAAAAAGCTGATGTTAAAAAGAAAGTAGATGCTAAAGCTGATACTGTAGAAGCACCACCAATGTCTGAAGAAGCTGATGAAGCTGATGACAACATTGAAGTTGCGGAAGAAGTAGAAGTACTTTCTGTTGAAGAGTCTATCGCTTCAATGTTTGAAGGCGCAGATCTTTCTGAAGAATTTAAATCTAAAGTATCTTTAGTATTTGAAACTGCAGTTAGAGAAGCAACTAACACAAAAGTAAACGAAGCTGTTTCTGAGCTCGAAGAAGAGTTTGACAAGAAATTAGTTGAAACTGTTGAAGTTGCAATAGAAGAAATTACCGAAAACCTAGACTCATATCTCGACTATGTCGTTGAGCAGTGGATGGAAGAAAATGTAGTAGCTGTAGAATCTGGCATTAAAGTAGAAATGGCAGAATCGTTAATGGACGGCCTCAAAGAAATCTTTACTTCACATAACATAGATATCGACGAAGAAACAGTCGATGTTGTTGCTGGTTTAGAAGAACAAGTTAGCGAAATCCAAGCGCAAGCGAACGATGCGATTAACGAAAATATTTCCCTCGCAAAGGAAATAGCTGCTCTCAAAGCTGAAAAGACTTTTGATAACATTTCTGAAGGACTTACCGTTTCTCAGAAAGAAAGATTAAAATCCTTATCAGAAAAACTTGATAACGAAGATTTACAAGCATATGAGACAGACCTTGGCACTCTTAAGGAATCGTTCTTTAAAGCTAAAAAAGCGCAGGTAATAAGCGAAGAAACAGAAGACGAAGTTATTACTGAAGAGACTGAAACAAGAAAAACATTATCTCAGTATGCATCGGTTTCTGCTATCGTTGAAGCCATCAACAGTAAACAAAAGTAAAAATAACCAAATTATAAATATCAGTATAGTTAAAACAACAGGGATAGGAGAGACAAAATGAGTCAATCTAGCAGAACATTAGTTGAAAAGTGGGGTCCTCTTCTCGAGCACTCTTCTTTCGCAGCAATCAAGGACGAGCACAGAAAAGCAGTTACTGCTACTCTTCTTGAAAACACAGAAAAAGCGCTTGTAGAAAGTGGCGACCAGTCTATTAACATGACTTCGCTTTTACAAGAAGCTCCAACAAACGCAGCTGGCACGGGCGGTTTCGGTTCGGGCGCAGGCACAAATCCAACAGCAGGCTATGATCCAGTATTGATCAGCTTGGTGCGTCGTTCCATGCCAAACCTAATGGCATATGACATTGCTGGCGTGCAGCCGATGACAGGACCAACAGGTCTTATCTTCGCAATGCGCTCTAACATGAATGCAATGACAGGTAACACTGCACAAGAAGCATTCTACAACGAAGCCGATACAGACTTCTCTGGTACAGGTACAATGTCTAGCACAACTGGCGCGGGTGCAACAGCACCAACAGGTACAGGTCTTGCAACTGCAGACGCTGAAGCACTTGGCGACGGTGGCGGCACACAATTTGCAGAAATGGCGCTTGCTATTGAAAAAGTAACTGTTGCTGCTAAATCACGTGCGTTGAAAGCAGAATACACCACAGAGCTTGCACAAGATCTTCGTGCTGTTCATGGTCTTGATGCCGAAACAGAACTTGCAAACATTCTTCAATCTGAAATCCTAGCGGAAATCAACCGTGAAGTTGTTCGTACAATCTATAGCACTGCGGTAACTGGTGCAGCTGGAACTGCTTCAGCCGGTGTGTTCGACTTAGACGTCGATGCAAACGGTCGTTGGTCAGTAGAGAAATTTAAAGGCTTGATGTTCCAGGTTGAAATCGAAGCTAACGCGATTGCAAAAGCAACTCGTCGCGGTAAAGGTAACATCGTAATTTGTTCTTCTGACGTAGCGTCAGCATTGCAAATGTCCGGTGTTCTTGATTACACACCAGCACTTAACAGCAACGCAATTAACGTTGATGATACAGGCAACACATTCGCCGGTATCTTGAACGGTCGTTACAGAGTGTACATCGATCCATATGCAGGTTCAAACTACCTAGTAGTAGGATATAAAGGTTCTAGCGCATTCGATGCAGGCCTCTTCTATTGCCCATACGTTCCATTGCAAATGTATCGTGCGGTCGGTGAGAATTCCTTCCAGCCAAAAATTGGCTTTAAAACACGTTATGGTATGGTTGCTAATCCATTCGCAGCTGGCCCAACACGTAGTGAAGGTGCTCTTACAGATAACACTAACGTATACTACCGCAGAGTTCGCATCAGCAACCTCTTCTAGTATAATAAAAAAGGGAGAGGGTTTAACCTCTCCCTCTATAAACTAGGGCCGCTTTTTAAGCGGCCTTTTTTTATTACTTTATCTGATTACTAACGGTATCACGTTTGATGAATCGTGGTAATCCCCGCTTTCATAATAATCACGACACGCTTCTTCTCTTATCATAATGCCATCGCGTATACGATAAGATGTGATTTCACGCCGGATTACGCCAATAGTATCAGCGTCAAACGCGTTTTTAAATGGACCTTCTGTCATTTTATACTATGAACCACTCTTTTCAATTTGTCTTGAAACTGGAGCCATCACCGCAGATGCAAATTCCATAAATTCTTCATTGCGTGCTGCTTCTTCCATTAAGTTTGAAGCGTGAAAAATTCTAGCAAGTTTGTTAAAATCTTTTTTTGATACGTTTACTTTTTCAAGAATTTGTTCTGCAATATCTTTTTGTAAGTCTTTTTCTGCCGAAATTCTTGTCATAGAATCTGACATTTCTCGTAATGCATTTTGAATAACTTTGCGATCGCTGTCTGTAATAACAGATGGCAAAGATTGTGTTGTTTGAGTATTCATAATATACCTTTCTTTCTCATTTCTTCTCTTATTTTAGTAGCACTTATATCATGGGTTTCTTCACCGAGATCGTGTTCAGTAAAAGTGTATCCTACATCACGGCCATAGCTAATGTCGACAATGTTTGGCACTTCAAGGATAAGATATTCATAACCATTGCGAAAACCGTGCTGCTCTAATCTGTTTTCAATATTAGAAATTACATCAATAATACCAAAGGGGTTATCATCTTGCAGACGAGTCCGCCCAGAACCAGCATCGCCTTCATATTGATAAACATCGCGTATCATAATTACAACCTGGCCAGTAATAGAATAGGCTTGCTTAAACAATTCGGTATGTCCGTCATGCCAAGGCTGCCAACGTCCTAACATCTGCACTGAGGGTTTCTTATAATCAAACATAATCAGCTCCCAAGTTATATCCTTTACCTTGTTTTAAAAGAGAATAGCGCTGTATTACTTTTGAAAGAATTTCAGGAGTATTGGTAAACCATTCCTTAACATGATAATCGCACTCAACCGGATCCTCAAATATTTTGTTTGTGTCTTTAAATTTACTTTCTTTAATAGTATCCATCCACACTGTAAAGTCGGCATCAAACGCTAATCGAGTTTCTTTAGTTGGGCATACGAAATCACTTACACAATTCTTACCTGCCCGAATCACTCCATCGCTTAAATGTTTCATACGCAAAGCCTGCCGTATGCGTCCCTTTGGACTAAAATCCCAATCATCGTACAATTGCCTAACCTCATCTGCGTTGATGTACACGGCATCGATAATATTTGCAAAGGGTTCAGCTAACGTAGATTTACCCGAACCTGGCAGCCCAAATATAAGTATTTTCATTGTTTCTCATCCTCTAAATTTTGTTGTAAAAACCCAAGAATATTAGTTAATAAAAATATTGTCGAATGCGCAAACATAAAGCCAGCAAAAATCATATATCCTTGGTGATACACCTGATATGAAGATAACAGGTATAGCAGGGAAATTAATATTAAAATATGATAATTATGGTCGTTTTTGTCTTCTTTATGTTTAATGAAACCCGAAAGCATGCTTGCTGCTGCAATAGATTGCATAAAGCCGATATAACTAACCATTCCCATAACTGGGTACATGGCCCAGGCTATACCATAGGTTGAAGCAAAAATAGAGCCAGCTTGGAACAGCGCGTTTGCAGTTGCGGTGTATATATTACTTGTAAACAATTGATGTACCTTTTATTCATTGGTAGATAAAATTTCTTTTAACGCTGTTACTAATTCCATCATCATAACATCCGTGTGATAAGGAGTTGGCGCTATTCTTAATCTTTCAGTACCCGGGTCAACTGTGGGACTGTTAATCGCTTGAATATATATCCCATACTCATTAAGAAGTCTATCGCTTGCTTCCTTTGTTTTAAATGGATCGTTTACCATGACTGGAATAATGTGAGTGCACGCATTTGGATGAATACTAATGCCGCGATCTGACATCATTTTCTTTAGTTTTTTTGTTCTCGCTTGGTGTATATCTCGTAAAGAAGAATTATCCCTTAGATAATTTATGGAGGCGAGAGCCCCAGCACATAGTACAGGTGACATGCTTGTAGTGAATATAAATCCACTTGCCACCGATCTAATAGCGTCAATAATTTCTCTGTCACCTGCAATATAACCTCCTTGCACGCCGAAAGCTTTGCCTAAAGTGCCGTTGATAATGTCAATATCGTCAGCATATAAATTTAAATGTTCGCAATAGCCCGCACCCGTAGGACCATATAAACCCACGGCGTGAACTTCATCAATATATGTCATTGCTTCGTATTTGTGAGCAAGTGCTACAATGTCTTTAATAGGAGAAACATCGCCATCCATACTATACACAGACTCAAAAACAATTACAGGGTTTAGTTTTTCTTTTTTCGCGAGCTTTAATTGATTTTCTAAATCTTCCATATCATTGTGTTTAAATATTTTCTTCTCTGACCTTGAATGCTTAATTCCCATAATTAGGGAAGCGTGATTTTTATTGTCAGAAATAAAACAAATATCTGGTATGATACGAGATAAAGCTATTAGAGACCATTCGTTTGCTACAAACGCGCTAGTAAATAACAGCGACGCACTCTTATTGTGCAATGAAGCTATTTCTCTTTCAAGAGTTACGTGATAATGTGACGTACCTCCAATATTACGCGTACCTCCAGAACCAGCGCCTGTTTGATTTAACGCAGTTTGCATAGAATCAATAACATGCTGGTTTTGACCCATGCCTAAATAGTCGTTAGAACACCAGTTAATTATGTTTTTTGGAGCGTATTTTCCATACCATACAGATCTAGGAAACTTTCCACGTTCTCTTAATATGTCATTAAAAATTCTATAACGACCATCGTCTTTAAAGTCTTTAATTGTTTCGTTGATATATTTTAAATATTTCACTCATATATCCTAAATTATTGGATGTTATTAGGAGTAGCCCTTAAGGCCACTCCACATAAAATCGTGTTAACAAGCATCAGCCATATCCAACGCAGTGGTAAGTGCGTCAACTTTGCGTTTAGCGTTTCCACCAAACCACGCAGAAGCCATTCGAGTATCAGCAGAGCGACCTAGTTTGTGGTCAGTCATATAGGTTACTGCGTTATATGCATTCCACCATGTTCCAGGCGCAAATTCACAGCCTGGTTGGTCTTCAACAATAGACATAGCTTCTTTTGCTGTGCGCGCTAAAATTTCTTTTTCTTTTGTTGATTTGCCAAATACGATACCAAAAAACTCAGTAAGTTTTTCGTCTGTGTAACGCTTAGATCCAAGAAACTCTGCAGCTTCTTTAAATTGTTCAACGCGGTTGTGACCAAGACCTAGAATTTCTTTTACACTTTCAGGATTGAACACTGAGCGATGGTTAACGCGAACAGATGGTTGACCTACTTCATTAAGTGCAACTGACAAAGTGTTATTGCAAACAACACGCTCCATCACAAACTTAATGTCGATTGCTTTGCCGTACTGGTGTGGGTTTGAGAAAAGCAAGTAGCCTTTCACTTCATCACCACCAAATAGCGAAAAGCCGTCTTTTACATCAGCTAGTGCCCATACAATTTGACCATCTTTAAGTGAACCAGCGGTATCCATTTGCATGTCGCCAGCACGTACAAAGTCAGTAAAGAAGTCAAAAGCTTCTGAATTTTGAACTGGGTTCCAACCTTGACCAACTTGTGTGAGAATTTTACCATCAGTTGAGCGAACTAATGCTTGTTGACCAGTTTCTATTTGCTCATCTTTGTAATTAATAAATGTATTAACTTTTTCAACAGACCAATCAAGCCCTGCAGCTTCCATAATTTGTTGAGGAGTCATCTCATCTGAGACTGGGACGCCTAATCCATGCCAAGGTAGACCTTTGCTTGCACGGTATGCCATTTGAGCTTGACCGTTAACCATTTCAATTTCATGTGCCATGATATATTCCTAATTTGTTTTCATTTGATATATTAAATATACACTGATTCTTTCGTATTGTCAATAGTTAATTTGAAATTAATTCAAACTATTTCTCTGAGACTCGACAATCATTTGCATTTCAATATCCTCGGCTCTACGCTGAAATTCTTCAGCGAGGTCTAGAATTTTAAACGCGGGAATTTTTGAATTTGGCCCATCAGTGTGGCGGATGAGCTCGCGGAGTTTAGTAATCATTTCGTAATATTCTAACATAATATATTCCTCATTTTCATAATTATATTATACACTGATTCTAAATAAATGTAAAGGAAAAGTTAATGTATTTCCGTTGAACTCATTTCAATAGAGTCTACCATATTGTGCGTGTATTGATGATAACCGTTTTTCAAAAGATCAACTACATGCACAAATTTGCTGTCAGTTTCTATTCCAATAACTAGCCATTCCTCTTTAGCTTTATACATATGGTCATCGATAAACTCTTCAGCTTCTTCTTTTGTACTAAAACTAATTGCTTTCGATAACCCGAAGACGTCGGTTTTTGCAAAAACACCTTGGTTTTTAAATGCACCTAAGAAGAAACCTAGATTTTCTTCTGCTATCGTATACCGCATTAAACTTGACCTTTTAAATTTAAGTTGCAACTTCAAACCAATCTGGTATTTTTCTTTTTGACCAAGCCATTTTAAAACGGTGTTGCTTTGTTTGATAAAATTTTCTATAAGACTCTACCACATTATTTTCATCCATACATTCTGGATTTGATTTCATCGCAAGAGGCTGTGAAGTCAAAGGACCAAGCGGGATGTTTTTTGGTAGACTTTCTAAAATATTTTTTAACAGTTTATCAGTGGCGTGAACCTTTTCATAGCGATATTTATATTCTTCACAAAGCGCCGCGAAGTGCGCCCAGTGCCAATTATAATTGCTATTTGATTCTGCGGTCCAAACCGTGCATGGGTGGTACATGTGTACGGGCTTATAGAGCGTATTCTCGCGACCGTCCGATAGCGTCCAATACTTAACCATCGACTTACCAGACTTTGAAAGTCTTCGCTCTAGACGCCCATCTAGCATGCGGTGGACGGTAGATAACATCTGCGCAGATTCGACAATCATTTTAACTACGTGCTTATCGCATTGTAATTGCGCGGATTTTACTGGGTGCTTATCAAGTATGAATAGATTCATTATAAAATGTTTGTCCTACGCCTAAAATTCCAAGTTCTACTGATGTAATGTGTTTGCACTTATATACCGCGCGCTTACTGCACGTACATGCAAATCCTGTTTCGTCCATTACTACTTCACAGCCCCTAAAAGTCCACGAGGTTCCATTAAAAGCATGCCCAACAGTATTAATAAATTTTGATTTAAAGCTTTTCATGCTGCTACCTCTAATTGATTCTGCAGACGTTTATTCATAATTTTTTCATACCAAGCAGGATTTTTATCTTTGAGGATAGCTACCGGAGCCATTCCAAAAAGATAAGCATTTGCGTAATCTTCAACGGTGTGGTTTTTAATAAGCTCTTTCAGGAACTTTGCTTTAGTGATTGGACCTTTATGCTTGAAGCGCGCAATAAAAAGATCTTTACCTTTGCCGATGCGTGTAGGATGAACACCTGGCTTATCTTCATACACTGGACGACCGTTATAATCGCCAGTATATGTTAGGTAGCCACCGTGATAGTTGATTTTTGTTTTGTCAAAGCTTGTCATATTGTATTCCTTACCAATAGGCCACTTGGCCAGTAGATGCATTTTCTAGGATTGAGTTCAGCATAAGTTTGGCATCGCCGTCGTCAGCAAAACCTTCTTCTGAAGCAAAATCCATATCAGACGAAAGGAACAAATCTTGGGCAACACCGTAGCAGCCAACCCAGAATTGGCCATCTTCGACAGTATCACAACGACGCTGGATTGAACCTTTGTCGGTGTCGATAGTGAAGATAAGACCGGCTTCATTTGCATTTACGAAGTTGATACCAAGATTTTTCATTTGAGTGATTCCTTTTGATTCTCTTTATACTATTAATATAACCGAGTATACATGGAATGTCAATAGTTAATTTGATTTAATTTCAAATTTCATAAAGTTCTTTATATTTTTTGCGAACTGCGAGAAAATGTGATAAGTAATCAAAAGTATTAATCTTAAAAACTTGAGATTCCGAGCCGTCAACTGCTATTAAGATAACTGCTTGCTTAATCGGGATGCCGGTGCGTTCAAAAAAAGCAGCTGCATAAAACGAAGCTTGAATAAAGTATCCTTCAATCCATTCAGCTTTTTTTGGTTTACGTGATGTTTTAAAGTCAATAATTGATAGCTCGCCATCGTATTCTGCAATACAGTCGACTTGGCCGGCGCATTTTAGTTTATCACTGTAAAGGAATTCTTCTTGCATCCATACATTATCAATCCGGCCGTCAATAATTTGGCGCAAGTCATTAAACGTATTTAAATTGGCAGGCATGTGTTTACCTTTCCAATCTTCTTTATTGTTTAGGTAATCTTCTGCGAGAGTGTGTACTGCAGTACCTCGACCAGCGGCCTGACGAGAAATCTTGTTTGCTTCTTCCTCGCCCACGCGTTTACGCCATTCTAAAATGCCTTGTTTACTTAAAATCCCAAGTACTGTTGTGATGGATGGATATGCATTACCGTCAGGCGTAAAATACTTACGACCAGACTCGGTAGTTTTGCGTGTTAGTTTGGGTAGCTCTACGCTATGATCGACATGGTTAAACATTCTTTGATTCCTTTGATATTTTCTATTATACACTAATATCAAAAGAATGTCAACAACATTAACCTCTTCGTCTAATCCTTGGACGAGGCCACATTCTTTTCCCGTAATAAACTAAATCATCATCAACATGTCGTGGCCTAAAGTTTCTTTGTGGGAACGGTGCGCCATCTACTGGTCTTTGGTTAGTCCATTTTGCAAATCTGTTAGGAGCGCCCTGCAAGCTAGCAATATCCATCGCGTTGTCCGCGCCAGTATCAGTTATTTGATTTTCATTACAAAAATCGATTAACCATTGATGTGCTTCAGCCTGTCTCATATTAGGCCAATGTTCTGCAAGACACGCGAGAATACCACACACTTGCGGAGATGCCATGCTCGTTCCTTGCATTTTACCTTTGTAATAGTTCGTATTCCTATTATCGTATATCGCTGAACTAAACTGCGCTCCAGCGGGTGTGTGCAAACTACTGTGTATTGCAGTACCAGCTGCGAATATATCAACTTGGCTTCCGCAATTGCTAAAGGTACTTTTATAATCTTCCTTATTAATTCCAATAGCACCAACTGTTATATGTGGCGCGTATCCAGCCCCGCCATACCCGTTTCCCCTATGATAATATTGTGTCGAGTATCCATAATTAGTAAGGTAAGCAGTCAAAGTATTGTTATAATCTTGGTCTGCGGAATTTACTATTTTCCAAGACTCGTTGCCAGCAGCGCCGCACATAACTATCCCGTCGTCCATTGCATCTTGAATATCCGCCTCGAATGACACACTATAAGCTGGTACTCCGCCTGGTGAATCGTCATCTGTGTAAAAACCTCTTGCTTGAAGTTCTGCTACCGTTAGAGCTCTTCCTGGTGAAAAGTGTGTACCTCGATATGTCACTGCAGTAATAGGACCCCAAACGCCTTGATTGTAATGTTGCTGGGAGCTATAGCTGTGATTTGATATTGTAGGATTAACCCTGCCAGTTACAGGGTTAATCGGTTTAGAATTGTGCCAAGCTCTTATATAATCCCAAAATGTGTCGCTGCCAAACCCTAGAACACCCCAGTTTGGATTGTCATTCAACGGATTCAGATTGTATATATTAGCGTCTCTAGCCCAACCTTGGGAATTACCTGCTGCAGTCCCGCCGACGTGCACACCGTGATTATTAGTTGCTTCTGCCGAGCCTGGACCTGCATAAGGAGTGTATACGTATGAGCCAGTGCCAGCCCCAACGTTATTTTGAAACCAATTATATTGAACAACACGGGATCCTCCAGAACCGTTAGAATTTACTGAAAATTCTGGATGACCAGGGTCTATGTGGCCATCAACAATCAGAACATCAACGTTTCTTCCAGATGCTGTTATAATTAAATTGAATGCAATATTACTGCCATCCTCTTGGATCGTTCCAGTTGTCGTTCCATACACAATACCGTAAATCATTTTGCGCAAAAAGGCCTGGTTGGTAGAATTATAATAAGCAGGCATGGTCCAGTTAATATCCGCTACAGTAACTATAGTGCCGTTAAGATCTGAAGTCAGATCGCCACCGTTGCCAATCCACATCATTGCCCCTGAACGTCCACGCGCGTCTGTTGTGAATGGGCGGCCAGTACCATTAGTATTAATATAACGGGCGATTGCACTGTAAGTTATAGTCGGTGCAGTAGGAAAAAACGTTGCGTTTGCGGTTTGCTGGTTTAATGAACTACCACTTACCGTAAGAGTCCCTCCTCCAAGCGGAGATATAAAATTACTAATGCTGTTGTTTCTATGAGGAAACCCCGAATGTTCTCCAGTTAGATATAAAAATCCGCGATTTTGCAAAAATGCATAATATTTAGTTCCGTCTGCAGTTGAAATTGCTGTGTTATATCTTAGGTCATAAATTTGTTGGTATCCGCTAATATCCGCCGGTAATGATGTGCTGTTTAAATACGTTACAGTATGACCAGTGGCCTGCAATTCGGTAATAAACCCATATTGGGCCCCGTTTGCGAGGCCAACAACAAGACAATTATTATACTCTGGAGGTCTAACTTCGCCAGCCCCAATTTCAGATGTCCCGTTATTTCCCCAGTTATCTCTATTTGCATTATCTGTTTGACGTAAAAGACCCCAATTTATATCACCATAATGCCCAGACCAATTTCTTGCGTATTGTGCAGCGGGCTTCCCGGAGGTCCCACCGTCCGTTTCAATCCTGTATCCGGCCGGTTTCATTGATTCTTCTAATTTTTCAAGAAGGTCTACATCCCAAACTCTTTCGTCGTCTTTTATTAACATTGCTTCTTCATACGTAAGCATGTAATTGGTATTTCTGCTTATCGGTCTTTGCTTGGTAACGTCAACTGCTCTGTCTGGGATGTATAAATTACCACCGGGAGTCTCCATATCTTCATAAAAACCATCTAGATCTTCGTGTTTATAAAGAGTAACTATCCATTCTTTAAGCATCTATGTTGCCTCCATTTGTAATAGTACTAAGGTGACTACAATGTTTGCTGTTCCGACACCTTTATTTCTCACTGTGATTGGTATGTTTGTTGTTATTGGGTCTTCTAAGTTATACGCTAAAACCGCTGGAGAAAGTATAACTGTTTCAGAACCGGTGGTAATTACTTCTGCAACAACACCTGCATCTGGATCTGGATCTGTATATTCGTTTCTTGATGCGTCTGCCGTACGCGAAGCGTCATTTACATACAAAGTTACCCATGCTGCACCAGATGTTGTAATCGTATATAAAGAATAACCTTTAAATCCTGTAATGTTTATATCTGCGGCGCTTCCTGCCCCAAGACTTGAAGCGGTTGCTGACAAAGTGGATCTGCTAGATCCATCTAACGATCCGGCGGTACCTTGGGTTCCTACATTACCTGTACCTTGAGTACCTTGAGTACCTTGAGTACCCGCATCTCCACTTCCCCCTATCAGATAATTGTTGTTATCAAATGAAGATCTCCAAGTAGTAATTTGAGTGTCTGGGTTATTGTAGAATCTGCCAGGTTCTGCTATGTCATTAAACGATGCAGCTCCTGTTATCTCTTGATAATACGGCAGGCCTACTTGCGGGCCGTAAACTTTACCGGATACGACATCATAAACAACATCGTCTGTGGATGAAACACCACTGAAAACCCGATTGCTAAAATAAGCTCGTCCTTGATTATAAGCCATATACCCGTATTGCTGCGGCCCTCTAAATTTTTCAAGTTTTGGATCGCTTGTTAAGTCAACCGCAATAGTTGAAGCTTCGCTTAAAACGCTAGTTCCAAAAGGAGAAGTTCGCGCGGTTATACTGTTACCTTGCCTACTAATATTTACTTTAGTTGCTCCCAAATGATTCCAGCTGCCAGTGGTTGCTACAGCACTGGTGCCATCATAAATCAGTGCAACGTCTGATTGCAGATAATTATACCAAAGTGACCAGGTTCTGCCGTTGTCCTTACCTCCACCACTGCGAACTACAGATAGAGTATGTTCCCTATATCCAGACTGGCCATAGGTTCCTTCAATTACGAAAGCAATGACAATACCCATAACGTCATTGCCGCTGTCGGGACTTGAGAGCGTAGCGTCTAAAGTATAAAATTGGTATTTTAAATCTGATACAAATCCGACCATTGTTGCAGTGCCATGAGCCCCGACGATCCTATCATGACCGGGATCATATGTCCATTGGGCTGCTGTAGTTTCACCGCTGCTGGCGGGATAAGTGAGGGTGCTGTTATGTGAAAATCTATACCAAGAATTAAAAATAGTTTGGTTAGTTGGTGGCGCCGGCCCGGGGGTGGTGAAATAATCAGCAACCTCGCTTACATCCGTTACAATAGTTGGTTCTATGTTCACAAGATCGTCAAACTGTGCGTTATTTGTATTGTCCTGAGTGTTATATAGAACTTCACCTTCTTGTCCTATTGGTAATGTGGTGTCACCTTCTGGGCCTACGGTACCTTGAGTACCTTGTGTGGTACCGGCTTGACCCTGTAAACCCGTCCCTGTGATACCTTGAATACCTAGGGTACCTTGAGTACCTTGTGTGCCCTGAAAGCCTTGAGTACCTTGAAAGCCTTGAGTACCTTGTATCGCAGTACCTTGCGCGCCTATAATACCTTGAAACCCGATTGGGCCCACAGGACCCGGCACACCGCGTGTGCCCTGCGGTCCTTGCCAACGTGAACCTTGTAAACCCTGGTAACCGAAAAGTCCTTGATTACCTTGTATACCTTGAGCACCCAACGTACCCTGACGGCCCTGTCGTCCTTGAGTACCTTGGTGACCGATAGTACCTTGCCGGCCCTGAGCACCTTGCCGACCCTGACGGCCCTGTCGTCCTTGAGTACCTTGAATACCCTGAGTACCTACTTTACCCTGTATTCCCTGGATACCTTGCATTCCCTGGATACCTTGTACACCTTGGTTTCCCTGTATACCTTGTATACCTTGAATACCTTGACGGCCTTGAGTACCTTGTAAGCCTTGGACACCTTGGACACCTTGGCTGCCTTGCATGCCCTGAAAGCCTTGGCGGCCTTGGATCCCTTGCCGACCTTGACGACCCCGAATACCCTGAATACCTTGGACGCCTCTAGTACCCTGAATACCTTGGATACCTTGTTCACCCTGAACACCTTGGACACCTTGCCCAGGTCCACGTAAACCTTGAACGCCTTGAACACCTTGCTCTCCCGTGATACCTTGAGAACCTTCATTTCCAGTACCCTGAATACCCTGACGGCCGTACGATCCTTGAATACCCTGGATACCCTGTTCGCCTGTAATACCCTGCACGCCTTGAATACCCTGAATACCCTGAACACCTTGGACACCTTGAATACCCTGTGGACCGACAATGTTTCCTACATTTAGCCATTCTCCGCCGTTGTCAGGAGTAAAAGTCCACAAGTCATTTGTTAATTCATCTATAGCAGCATCCCCAGGAACAGCATCTGCAAACGATGTTTCTAGTATTACCTGTGGATCGAAAGTCGGTGCTTGATTAACATTTGCCACAGTCCCAAGTATTCTAAACGGGTTACCGGTATTACCTTGAACACCTTGCTCGCCTGTGATACCTTGCATACCTTGAGTACCTTGTATCGCAGTACCTTGTACGCCTTGAATACCTTGAAAACCTTGAAATCCACGATTTCCAATAATACCTTGGAAACCTTGAGTTCCTTGTATTGCAGTACCCTGGATGCCTTGTATACCTTGACGACCTTGAAATCCTTGTATACCCTGTCGGCCTTGAATACCCTGTATTCCCTGGATACCTTGCATTCCCTGGATACCTTGTATACCCTGAGGCCCAACAATGTCTCCAGTGTTTATCCATTCGGTTCCGTTCCACAACCAAAAATGGTTTAATTCCTCGTCAATTATGCCGTCAGACATACCAGGTCCGGCGATAGCAGGTCTTTCTGTTGGAGGATTGCCATCTGTTGTCGGACCAAACGCTTCTCTTATTATTTCTTCAGGAGTGCGGGCTGGATAATTAACGTTTACATCTTCAATAGTTCCTATTATTCTAAACGGATCCCCAGTTTTACCCTGTACACCCTGGCTGCCTTGTAAACCCTGGCTGCCCTGTAAACCCTGGTACCCACCGCCACCTTGAATACCCTGAGTGCCTTGAATACCCTGTATACCTTGAAAGCCTTGTAATCCTTGGCCGCCTTGCATGCCTTGGATACCTTGCTCGCCCTGAATACCTTGAATACCGTCAAAACCTTGTATACCCTGGCGTCCTTGAATGCCTTGTAATCCAATGCCTGTATGACCTTGAACACCCTGCTCTCCTTGAATACCTTGAACACCCTGGATCCCCTGAATACCTTGGACACCCTGAACACCTTGCGTGCCCTGCGTGCCTTGTGTTCCGAGATTTCCTTGAATACCTTGCGAGGCCTGGGTACCTTGAATACCTTGTACGCCTTGAATACCTTGTACGCCTTGCATACCTTGGAAACCTTGGACTCCTCTTACAGGACCAACGTTTACCCAAACATTGCTGCCCGTGTATGCCCACAGATCGTTTGTCGCTTCGTCAATAACAGTCTGGCCAACTCCCGCAGAAGAAAACGCTGCGTTTAGCAAAGTAATTGGGTTGTTAGGTGGATCTGCGTTAACGTCGCTTACCGCTCCAATAATATTCAGAGCGGGCCCGAAAGCACCTTGAAGTCCTTGAGAACCTTGAAGTCCTTGCTCTCCCATGATACCTTGGACGCCCTGAATACCCTGAATGCCTTGTATGCCTTGTTCACCCTGAATGCCTTGTAAACCCTGTTGGCCAAAGGTACCTTGGAAACCAACACCAGTTGTACCCTGAGTTCCGATAAAACCTGTAAAGCCCTGGGCTCCAATGATTCCTTGATTTCCTTGTAAACCTTGAAGACCTTGCGATCCTTGTATTGCAGCTCCTTGAGTACCCTGTATACCTTGATAACCTAAGTTACCTTGAATACCTTGCAAGCCCTGGTTTCCGTAACCAGCTTTACCCTGTACGCCTTGTATTGCAGTACCTTGTAAACCCTGGGTACCTAAACCGCCAGTTCCTTGAATACCTTGGTCTCCTAGAACACCCTGAATACCCTGAAACCCTTGTATTCCCTGAATACCTTGGACACCCTGGTTTCCTTGAAGTCCTTGTATTCCTTGTATTCCTTGAAGACCTTGGCCTCCTTGAAGGCCCTGAATACCTTGAAAACCTTGAATACCTTGAATACCACGGCGCCCCTGTACGCCTTGTATTCCAAACTCACCTATTGTGCCCTGTATACCTTGGATACCTTGCCAACCTTGAATACCCTGAACACCTTGGACACCTTGCTCAGCAATATTACCTTGAATACCCTGAATACCTTGAAAACCTTGAAAACCTCGACCGTCAATACCTTGGACACCCTGGTTTCCCTGGATACCCTGCGTACCTTGGCCTCCTTGAAAACCTAGTGTACCCTGCGTACCTTGCTCGCCAGTAACTTGAGTACCTTGAGTACCTTGAGTACCTTGCATTGTAGTAGAACCGCCGCTGCCGCTTGATCTAACCCAAACGTTAGTAGCTGCGTTGTATGTGAATACTACAGTTCCAATAACATATGTGTCGCCGTCTGCAGGTGATGTTGGAAATGCCATTAGAAAATTTCTCCTGGTTTAGTTGGCCAAACGATTGTTTTAGGGAAACCTACTTGACTTGATACATCCCTGAGTGCTTGACGATAAGTTGCCCAGGCTTGGCAGTGTGTATTGCTCTTCCACGCTGTATAGCTTCCACCACTCCAGAGCATTGAAGTGCATTTTGCCCAATCTGCATCAGATGCTAGCAAGAGAGCATCACGTTTTTCTATTGCTTCAAGGTTTAAAACATCAGAATTTTTTGTAATTGCTTCTTCTACATACCCTGGCCAATCAGCTGGTTTGGCATCATCTGCTACTACAATACGATTACCATCTTTTACAAAAATCTTTGTCATGTTATTCTCCTATCCTGCATCATAAACTATTCTAATACCAGCAGCAACACCGGCCGGATCAGTCCATATGGCATAGCCAGGGCCCTCGGAGGTGGACACTGCGATTGCTGAGCCCCCGAATGAACCTTCACCACCTGCTGTAATGTAATCTGTTACACCAGTTGCTAAGAAGTTGGTGACATCTTCATAAACATTTGGGACACCATTATACGAAGTATCATTTGCGTAACCAGAAGTATTAACAGTTATGGTTCCATCAGTACCATTAGCATTCGCTGCTGTTACAGCGGTAGTTGCTTTTCCTATGGCACCACCAGTGCCACCAGAAAGCGATATTGTCCCGGCACCTACTGTCCAGCTACTGGCAGATGCTGAAGTACCTGTTGAAGTATCAATATTACTTGTTGCCGTTGTCCTGCTGGAGCCACCTGCGCCGAAGGTTACTGAGGAACCTTGTAACACAGATACATCAGGCACATAAAAAGAGATTTCACCTCCAGAGCCACCTCTAGTTGCATAAACTTTCCAGGCGGCACTTATCGCGTTGCTACGATAAACACCGCCACCACCTCCGGAACCACCAGCAGCAAAGAAACGAACCCAGGCGCCGCCTGTTGTTTTATCAAGTACAATAGCACCTGAGGTAGAGATTTCCTGAAGTGTTCCATATGCTACATCACCACCGCCACCACCACCGCCAATTACTTCAAGCCACGCGTTTCCATTCCATATTACTAGAGAACCGCCACCGCCAGTTGAAGTATCAAACCAGGCATCGCCGACATTCTTTGTAGCAGGTGCCGTCCCTGAAACTGTTGTTTTACTACCGCTTCCGCCTGATCCACTAATGAACTTATTTGAGGATGCGACGTAAGTCCATACGTTGCCGCTACCATCAGTAAACGTATCACCGTTAACAGCACCTGATACAGGGAAAATAGCCATTATGGAGTACTCCCGTAAATAGTACCATTATCAGTAAGTGTTATTGCGTTTGATGACGATATCGCTGCGCCGCCGGCACCACCGCCTGCGTCTGCCGATCCTCCACCTGCAGCACCCCAGCCGCCACCGCCGCCGGCGTTATAACCCGAGCCGCCTTGGCCAGCATTTCCAGCACTACCGCCATCTATAATTGTTGTCCCACCCACACCGGGAAGAATACGACCGCCACCACCGCCGCCAGTAGAACCTCTATTTGAACCAGTGCCATCGCCAGTACCACCACCGCCGCCGGCTCCTCCACCGTGGCCACCTAGGTAGGTGACAACTTGGTTGCCATCAGCATTGCTGCTAGTGTGTACAACGTCAGCGGCATCACCCCCCGTTGAGCTCAAAGCGCCGCCACCGCCGCCGCTGCCGCCTGCACCACCACCAGCACCGCCACCACCACCGCCAAAGTTTGTCGCTTCGTCCTCAGACCCGCCACCACCGCCACCACCGCCCGCAATGTAAGCTCCTGCATTATTTGTAATAACTATCCCTGAAGCGGTTATATTAATAGCTTGACCGCCTGCCGAGCCAGCCGTCGCGTTGTTTCCGTTTCTGCCGCCGCCAGCGCCACCTTTACCTATGATGACACCGTTGTTGATAAGTGTCATGCCAACAACATCAAGAATAAGAGCTGGCTGAGTATTATCATCTGACCAGATCCAAAAATCTGCTGGGATAGTAAGAGTTCCATTATCAGCAGTTACAATCGCTGATGCCCCAGGGTTAACTCCGTTAGTTGCTGGAACGCTAGTCATAGAAGAAGCATAAAGTGGACCCACACGGTTGGCCAGTCCATTAATATAAGCCCCAGAGGCAGGTGAAACTTCCGCCGCTCCCTCCGCTTCCTCCGCTTCCTCCTCTTCCGGCGCAGAATTCGCCTGCGCAGCTGCTGGCCCACCTCCAACCGCTTTAATCCAATATGTGCCATTATACACAAACAGGCCAGCTTCATTGGTGTCTGAATTATCAAACCAAAGGAATCCTTCTACTGGGTTTTCAGGAGGATTTGGCGAAACTGTTACTGTACCTGAAAGCGCTTGAAAGTTATCGTCCAGTTCGTCAAAGGTAAGGGCAAATCCCTTGTCGCGCCGTAATATTACACTCATGTCGTTTCACCTTCATCGCTGTAATACAGTCCAACGTATGCGGCAAAGAGACCCGCGGTTTCAGGACCGTAAGGTTGGTAACCGGGATTTGGAACTACGTAATCGTCATCTACATAGGAAAAAGCTATTCTATCTTCTTCGTTAATATCATCAAACACGAATTGGTACGTAAGATCGATCAGACGCTGTTTTTCAACGGGGTCTGTTTCTGCCGCGATTTGAGCAAGAAGACTTCTATAATTTGGTTTCGTACTCATAATTTATCCACCAGCAAATACTTTACCAGAACCAGCTGATGCTGCATTTGCAGGCCACGTTCCGTGGCCACTAGTAGAATCTAATTTTCTGTGCACGCCAATACCGTTTATAAAAACTTTAGTAGATGCACCAACTGCTGTGTCACCGCAAGCGGTTTTATCTCCCTTTACGATGGCCTTACGTGTCTCAACAAACACTTTTTGTTGTTTTGTTGAATTATATGGAGTTTTGTGAAACGGGTTTGGAGTTGGAGATGCGTGCCCGTAATGGCGGTCTACTCTATCTCTTACTATTCCTTGTGTCATAATATTAGCGCCTCTTTTTAATTGTATTTATAAAGAGGCGCCATTTTGTATTTAAGCAACTTCTAAAAATCGTTCTTTTGCAATTATATATTCTTTTACTAACCCAGAACGAACGATATCATCCACTCCAAAATTTATAACTTCAAAAGATGCGATTTGATTAATAACTTTTAAAAAGTCGTATAAGCCCGAGGTATCGGCTTTATTTTTAGAAGTAGCTAGGTCGTCTTGTTTAGTGTCTCCGCAAAAAATAATTTTTGACGATTCGCCAACTCGAGTAATAATAGTATCAAGCTCGTGATAATTCATGGACTGACATTCGTCAACCATTATAATTGAATTATCAAAAGTAAGACCTCTTATATTTGAAGAAGTTGTAAATCTAATCATGTCCTTTTGCTTAAGTATTTGATATGCATCTTTTCGTGAAAACAAATCATTTACTATATCGATATAAGGCAATTCAAAAATTGCTTCTTTTTGTTCTAATGTGCCTGGGACAAACCCCTGTTCGCGTGTCTGAACTGCAGAACGTATAATGACGACCTTTTCATATTCTCCTTTCTCTAGTACGTCTTTGAGTGCTAAATATGTAGCACACATTGTTTTACCCGTACCTGCTGTTCCGATGGCGGCAACGTTGTATCCTTCTTGATAAGATTGAAATAAATCACCTTGTGTAGGCGTTAATGGTTGTATTTCGCGCATTGCAAACTTCGTGTTTAAAATGCTAACTAAATGATCCATATCTCTTTCTTGTCTAAGCTTTTCTCTTTTGGATAATCTGCGCTGTTTAGATGCCATGAAACCTCCCTTTACATTTTTAAGAAAACATTATATCTCCTTAAAAACTGTTTATTGTGTTATGTTTGTGAACTTTTGCTTTGTTTAATACATCACGAAAACCGGCATCGGGTTTAGTCACACCGATGCGTACCGAGTCAACGATCCCCGGAAATCTTTTAAAAATTTGTTTGATGTGTGGGTTTTCTTCTAAGTATGTTTCGCGTTCAGCCATACTTAGTATTTGGTCAAATTGTTCATTTGTTTCACGATTTTCAAAACTATAATGAGGCATTAAGTCTCCTTTAAATAAAAAAAAGCAGCCCTCACAGACTGCTTTTAGCATGATATAGCTAACCTGTAATATATCTATTTATACGACAAGTTCATAAATCTCGCGCCAATTAGCAACTTTTATTGCATCGCCAGAATAATTTTTATTAAAGTCATGTTCAATTAAAATTGAGTTTAAACCAAGTTTTAAACCGAGGTCTGCGTTTTCAGGTTTATCTTCTATCCAGGCGCAGCCGCTATCGCGATAAGTTTCAAGTGCCTCATCTTTATCTCCGCCACACTCAAGACAGATTATTTCTTCAAACACCTTTTTACCGAAGATAGCTTCAATATTTTTCTTGCGGAGCTTTCCAGCATACTTATCAGTAGACAAAGATGTGATACAATGAAAAACATAGCCATGATCTTCGTGCAGCTTACGAACATACTTAACAGCATCTCGGAATGGTGTTAACCAACCAATCGCGGCTGAGCAATTGAAATACTCACACATTTGTTTAGCTTCGCCATATGACATATTGAACACTTTGCCCATGTCGTATTCAGCTTCGCACGTAGGATGATGACCGCGCGCAGCCATCCACTTGTAAAATGAATACTGCCAATCAAGCAATACTCCGTCACAATCTACAAGGATCAATTTTTCATTTATTTTCATATTATATTCTTTCATTCATTTCAAATTAAAAAAGGGGCCCGGATTGGCCCCTCTTTATTATCAAACTGCAAACATTTTTTTTGCAGTATTTGGGCAACACTTAAACATTTTACCAGAGGCATTTGAATACACAAATGGCATTTTGTATGAACGCGGCTTGTACATAACAAGAGTTTGACCAAGTTTATTAGTCGACTTAAGTCCAAGTCTTTTCATTTCAAGAGCCAGAAGAACATCTTCTTGAGTCTCGGCACCTTTAACTTTTGCTTTAACTTTGATTGAGACTTCAGTATTGTCAAAAGACATATTGCCTACTTTAATTTCAAGATTTGATTTTACACCGTATTTGTCCATAAGAGCTTGCATTTCAGTGCGAAGGTTCTTAAGGTTTTGGCGGTCAAAGCTAGTAAATTTTGTCATAGTAGTGATTCCTTTTGTTTCACGTTATATTAATAATATACACTATTAAAACAGGTTTGTCAATAGTTAATTTGATTTAATTTCAAATTATCCTTCTTCTATGAGATATCCTTCGTCTTCGTCATCCCAAGTATAAATTTCCATTCCATTAAAACCCTCTTGTTTCCATCCACGCGCTTCGGCGTGAGCTTCAACAATTTCACCATATTCAGCAGTTGGCCAAAGGCCGGCTTTTATCGCCCATTGCTTCATATCTATTTGAACCGCACTAGATTGTTCACCTTGAACCAGATGCGGTTTGTTAATTTTAGCCAATTCGTCGCTTATAATTTCAAATCCGTTGCGTGTTGATACGGTCATAGTGATTCCTTTTGTTTTCGCTTTATATCATTAATATAAACTATTAAAACAGACTTGTCAATAGTTAATTTAGCAAAGTGGGAAACCGAAGCTCCCCACTTTATTTTTTTATGTTGGCGCTAAGACATAATGCACAAGTAATACAAGTGCAACTGAAGCCCCAAGACCAACCATCATTTTACCAAAGTCTTTTGCAACTATTGGAAATACTGATTTAGTTTTCTTTTTACCAGTGAATGTAGCAATAGCTAATTCGCGTCCTGCTAACATGCCTACAAAAACCCAAGTTGTGCTCATTGGAATGTCATTTAATTCTTTAAAGAAATACAAGCATAGCCAATAGAATAAGTCAATCAATGTGGCTGATCGTACATATCTTGTATTATGTTTCTCTAAAACAATTTGCTGGATTTTCCCGCCTTTTTCTTTAAACATGAAGAATAAACCGGCGACGAATACAACTGATATAAGAACCATCAAATCCACAGGAACCACGCGTGGTAAGAATACCGCGATATTGGCCATATCATGTGACAGCCAAGTCCACCATAAACCACCTGTTGCTAACCATTGAGCAATTCGCCAATAGTTCTTATACTCTTCTTTAACGGGTTTAGACTCATCGAGCCATTTGCTAACAAAGTACCATACTGCGTAAGCAAACGCTGCAGCAACACCGTAACCCATAATAGATTTCATAAGCATTTTTTCCAACACGAAGGTTGAAGCAAATACTGATAATACTAAGAATGATGTTGAGACCGGCACACCAAAACGTGTTAAACCGACGAGTACTGCTGGTGCCATTGCGTGATACCATTGAACTTCCTGCCAAGGAATCTTGTTCAAACGGCCGTAACTAATATCACCACCATTCATGTACCAACCATACCAAAGTGTGGCAAGCAATACGCTTGATGCTGAAATCCATAATGTTTTGTAAGTAACTCTCTCATTGTTTGATGCCATCCATGTACCGAGAGTTTGTACTGAATCATTTGCAATTACTGCATACGCAGCTAACAGGAACCCGATAAGGCTCCATGTTGTAAGTAGTTCCATTTAATTATCCTTTTGCTTGACGGCTTTACCCCGTCGCTCACAATATTAAACATGATTGTTTAACGCAGTATTTATAGGACATAGTACGCTTAAAAAAACGGAAAAACTATTTTGTTTTTCCGTTTAATATAATATTAGAAATATAAGTTTAATCAGATTCAGTTTTAATGTTATCTCTTAACGCATCATATAATACTTCTGATATAACTGCAAGTTGTAAACCAGTCGCTTGAACTCGACTCTCGACATATTCCTCATACGTCGAATAACAGTGTGCGCGCTTCGGCGGAGTACGGTTTGTTATCATATTTAAAATTCCTATTGAATTAAGTTTATGCCATTGCTGACATTTTAGGGTTGTGAGAAAAAGCAACAAAGCCTATTGGAGCAACAACTGCTACGGTGCCATCTTCGGCTACGATAACATCGCCAACTGACAGGGAAGACATGCGACTTAAACGCTCGATGTTTTCCTCTGGGCCCATGTTACCGATGTGGAATACTTCGTTATAATCTTTGGCTTCGATGTTACAAACATGAGTGTAGTAACCAGCTTCAAAAGCATCAGAAGCAATACCACCAATCTTATGACCTTTAAAGTCCATCATCATAGCGTTACGAGCTTCAAAAGCTGGAACAGTATTATTACCGTTGATTGCTGCGTATTGAGCTGTTGAAAGCTGGATTTGGTAGATTGAAAACTTAGCCATAAGATGATTCCTTTTTGTTTACCTTATACAACTAATATACTATATTAATATAGGAATGTCAATAGTTTTTTTCTTTTAATTTAAAATAATTTCTAAAATCTTTTTCATCATGGGAATATTCAAAAAGTATCGTGTCTTCAATTACACCGGTATTCTCTTTATAAGTCCATTGTGTTTGGTTCATATGAGATTTGCAAAAATGCTTCGCCGCAGTTCTTAGATCACTAGGAATACAAATCTCGTAATATTTTTCTACGTTTGCCCAAGTTTTTAAATGTGACATTATAGTTTCCTTTTTATTCATTAAAATATATAAATAAAGAAAGCGAGTTACACAATTAAGTTTGAACTATATTATTACTTATAATTTAAAACAGGTTGTGAAAAATGATAGATCCAATTACCGCAATTACAGCAGCTACAGCTGCGTTTAATACCGTTAAGCGATTTGTTCATGCAGGGCAAGAATTTGAAAACGTTGCAAAACAACTCGGAAAATGGTATACGGCGTCGGCCGACTTTAGGCACGCCCAACAAGAAAATAAAAATCCCCCGATATTTAAAAAGTTATTTGCAGCAGGTTCTGTAGAAGAAGAAGCGCTTAACATACTTATATATGATAAGAAACTTATTGAGCAAGAAAAGGAATTGGCTTTACTTCTCAACATGCGTTTTGGCTATGGTACTATGGAAGAGCTTAAAACAATGCGAAGAAAAATAAGAGCACAAAGACAGGAAACCGTTTACAAACAAATTGAAAGAAGAAAAGCGTTAATTAATTTAGTTACAGTTTGCGTAGGTTGCATCGCAATTACAACGTTAATAATAGGGGGTGGGTACTTTGTAGGATTAGGCATGGGTAAATGGTAACGATATTTTTGTATTCTGTTGCCATGACTCATGTTTGGATTAACAACCACAGCGCGCTAGTAAAAATATGCAAATACTCAGTGCCAATTGAATTGCGTGCAAAATACAATAGTAATCCTATTCAAAGAGTAGTGCACTACAATAATAGTTGTCCTAAATCAATCTCAATAGAAAAATAAATTAGCCCCAGTCTTTAAAGTCTTGTAAAATATCTTCGTTATAGATATACCCGGCGCGATATGCTTCTTTTTCAATATTAGTTAAATCGTCAATTCGCTTAGACGTACGCGTACCTCCTAAATAATAGTGAGGTACTTGTCGCCGGCCATAATAACTGTCAGCCGAACCTCGGTCAAAAGGTCCTCCATGACGTGCGTCGCCTGAACCGACTTCTACATCGTAGACGCGTCCGTGATATTCAAAAGTTTGTGATTTTTCGTGATACTTCATTACATTACCAATTCTGACTTAATCATTAATTTTAGGAAACAGCATGTCAGTACAAAACTTGTCTACATCTGCTTCATCTAAACCCAAACTTTTCATTGTGCGAGGAGTGTGTGGATTTTGTTGTTGATTGTGGCAGTAGTAGTTTTGTGCAGCAACAGTTTCGCTGTATTCACCCTTGCCTGTAAACTCACCAATTTTACTAAAGTAATCACGTAGATTATCTTGTGCTAGCGTGATAATGGCAACTGCTTCCTCTTCTGAATTTACATTGCCTGCAGCCAACATTTTATCTGTAAAAATATTAGTTGCCCATTCAGGTAATTGCCGTTGTTTTTTAGGAATAAAGTCCGCGACTGATTCTTTGTATCCTACAATCATAGGATGATCGATACCGCCACTGCTTGCTGAAAAGTCGTGAAAAGCGCCTGTCATTTTATTCTTGCCTGCAATAACGTCAAAGCCATATATAGGACCATTGTTGTTAAGCACAGGAAAAACGCATACATGCATCATCCACAAACCCTTACTATCGCGAGCGTCTACAACATCAATGTGAGCCCGCCTAACATTATCATTGCGCCAAACGCGGTTGACCCAAGTATCGTTATTAAAATGAGAAAGACCTAGTTCGTCATACTCTGTTGCGCTTGCATCAAAAATATTAATAATTTCATCTTTGCACTCTATTAGTCTATCCCAAATAACACTCAATTTTTAACCCCATAATTTATAATTAATCGTACCCTCTTACGGCCACTTTATCCATATCTTCATTTATAATCTCAGCTTCACGAGCTTTGTACGCTGCTTCAAATCCTACTTCGTGCATATAATTTTCATTATTACCCCAAAGTCTTTTAAAATATGAATTGTAAGTTTTTTCAACATCTACGTCAGACCACTCTCTATCAATAAGTTTGCCTTTAATCATCCAATTAAATCGGTTAGCTTCTTTACGTACGAATGAGCTGCACACCATAGGTCTCCTTTACAAAATATATTATTTTTATTTATAGTAAAGGTTAACGAATATTATTGAATGTTATCGCTATCAACACATGATAGCGATAACATGTAACATATAGTTACTTTGATTTACAACGCACAGTTGATGTCGCCATGATTACCTTTATGTGTTGGATTAACCCACCCTGACGGCTTCATCAAATCAGGAAGGCCAAACGGGTTAGGGCGGTCAGTTTTAACACCAGGCTCTTTTGCCATGTTAGCTTCATATATAGCGTTCCATGCCATATTAGAATCAACACCAAATACATCAAGTGTGCCTAAGGCAAAAACACACATATCAATTAAGCCGTCAACAATCTCTTCAGGATCTTTAGCTTCGATTGCTTCCATCGTTTCATCGTATTCTTCTTTAACCATAGACATACGGAAATTGAGATAGTTATTCATCAATTCCTTATCGTCCTTGTTTTTTTCAAACCATTCACGCACACCAAACTTGTGGTGCATCATCATCATATCATTTGCCATATCAGTCATAATATATCCTCTTTCATTGTATAATTCATAGTATCATTAAAACGTGTTTTTGTCAACCAATTTTTAGTTGCTCGAGATGAGTAATTTCATCTTTTAATTTTAGCTTTTCTATTTTAGCTCTTTTAACAGAAATTTCTGGAGCTTTTTCCGCTTCCAAGGCTTCTATAGTTTTATGTAATTTTGAATGGCGGTTTTGTAGTAAATTAATTCTGTAGGTTTTTTCTTCGTTATTCATTAACCGTTTCCTTTATATAAAAAAATCTTCAAGAGTATCTACTTTTACTGCGTTCCAACCTATTGCTTCAAGAATACTATCAATCGGACTTAAAAAGACTTTGTTAAATTGAGTTTCGTAATCTATGTATTGATCTAAACCAAGCTGTTTTGGAAGAATATTTGGAAACGAAATAATATTTTCTCGAATTGGATTTGGCAGTTTTAAATGTAAGAATTTAATTTTGTCACCGCTTTTTACAGTTTCAAATTTTTTGTTTAAATTCTTTTCTTTTAAAAAGCTGTTATACAAAATTGCACCGCGAACGTGCATTGGACAACCCTTTTTATATGATTTATTTGTCATGTATTTTTCAATATTGTCTGTACCAGAGTTGCGACCAATAGCTTCAGGTGGTAGTTTGTAGAATTCTTGGCGAAACTCCTCGATAAATTTCTGCACTGTAGCTTCATCGCCATTCATAATAACTTCAAAGGATCCACGCAATTTGTCACGGCAAACTTCCGGTGTAGACGAACGGACTGATTCAAGACCTGTTACTGAAATTTTAGGTTTGTCATAATGAACGCCTTCGGAATTAAGTGTATTCATGATGTAGCGTTTTTTAGCAATAAACACAGTTTTATCTGTGATCTTTTCGCGTTTCATAATCATTGCCTGGCGATAAGAACCCATTGTTTTTGAAAGCTCTACATAACCAGCTTCAATAACAGGTTCAATTTGCATCCGACAAATTTTATCAAGGAATTCTTCACCTACTTTGCGATCAACATCTATTGTTTTAAAACGCTTTTCAATAATAGGAGCCATGTTAACGTAAATAGAGTCTGTATCAATATATATGATATAATCTACGTCAGCGGTACCAAGAACTTTGTTTATATAGTTATTAACAGATTTTTGAGCGTATCGAATAGATAATTGTCCAGAAGTAGTAATCGCTTCAGCCATGTCATTAATATAGTAAAGAAAGTAAATGTTTGCCATTGCGCCATAAAGGCTATTCATACTAATTTTAATTGCCATCTGTGCGTTATGCAACTGATTTGCTTTACGTTTTAATTGATCCTTTTCAGCAGGATCTGTAGCGTTCTCGAGCTCCTGTTCGACCTTGAGCATTTCCTGTTTAATGATTTTACGATTACCATAATATTCATCAATGATCCCTGGAATAACACCAATTTTTTCATTTGTAAAACACGCACCGTTAGCCGCAACAGACGCGGCAGGCCGATTGTTTTGATATTTACCACTTAGTACCATTTCTTGCGAAACATAATCGCGTTCATCTTTTAGATATGTTTCGGGAGACATATTATATTGAAGCATTAAATGCGGATAAAGTGAATTCAAATCAAACGAAACAACCCAAGGATGCATACCAACTTTTGGATCTTTAACATAACCACCAACAAGATCGCCTGCGCGTTGTCCAGGTCGGCCTTTAACATTTGGAACGCGTTTTTCTTTAATCAGTTTGCGATACAAGGTTGTTTCCCAAATACCTACAGTGCCGAAAGCATCACTATAATTAACACCTCCTCCATACGCAACAGTCATAACCAATTCAAGTAAAGATGTTTCATCTTCAAAACGCTGAATAAGCCAAGTATCTTTAAGGTTATAGTCAAGATATAATTGTGGATTTTGCTCATACAATTCCGTGAGTGTACCATAGTCAGAGTAGTCAAGTTTCTTTTCGCCAAGAATTACGCTTGCGATATGATCAAGTTTCCACGATTCTTGTGGTCCGTACTTATAACCAAATTTCTTAAATGCGTCCATATAATCAATAACTGTTATACCAGTAATTTGATAAGTAGAAGCGGGTTTTCCAAAGATTTCACGCGTTTTCATGCGTATGTTTTTCCAAGGAGATAGTTGTTTTGCTTTTTCTTCACCAAATAGTCGAATGATACGCGTAATAACATACATGATATCAAAGTATTCTACATTCCATCCTGTAACAACTTCAGGAAAATCACTTGACCAGAGTTGAATAAAGCGTTGCAGTAAAGCTTCTTCGGTATCGAATTTCATAAACTGGATGTTGTCTGGGTCAATACCGGAGATTGTTTTAGATTTGTCGTAATCTTTACGGCCTAAAAGATTGTAAGTATCGGATTTTGATGATTTCATTGAAATAGAAGTAATTTCTTTATCAGCTTCATCTATGTTTGCGTAGCCATCACTAATATCAACTTCGATGTCAAATGCAAGAATGTTAATTTTTTTCATGTCGAATTTAATATCGTTTGGATATTTTTGTTGAATAAATTGCGCTACATAATTTGTATTACCATACATTTCAAAGCCGTGAACATCTTTGTGTTGTTCAATGAAATCCTTTGCTTCACCCATAGTTCCACATTCCCGAGGGGATAATGGTCTATCACCTATGAGAGAACGGTATTCACCGTCGCGGTCAGGCAAAAATAATGTAGGAGCAAACTTTTCTTTGCGGATAAATGGCTTTCCATTAGTGTATCCACGCCAAAGAATGTTATTGCCAAAGCGCTCAACGTTTGTATAAAAATTAGACATGTGTATCCCTGTGTATCACTGTTAATACATATTATAAATTAAAGATTGAATATTGTCAACAAAATTATGCTGCAATTTCTGAAAAGTTTTTGATTTTTTGAAAACGAATATGTGCATCAAATTTATCACTGAACTGGTGACCACGGTGCGATATAACAAAAATGTTATCATCACTATTTAGATTGTGCAGTGTATCGATCAAGTTTTCAATACCCGTACCGTCAAGAGCGCCATCTAGTGTTTCATCAAGCAACAACAAGTTAGTAGAAACAGAATTTCTTAGTTTTGCAACTGCGCGCCACGCTAACATAATCGACAACGTGATGCGCAACTTTTCGCCTTCGCTAAACGATGCATACGAAAACGCATCACGGAAACGTGACTTGATGATTTCATTAAAGTTCTCATCAAGCTGAAAGTCAACAAACAAATCAAACGCTCCAAGATACTTGTTGATTAGCTTATTCATAACAGGAATATATTGCCTAATAATACGAGTCTTAATACCGCCATCGCGTAACATTGTTTGCACTACGTTCAGCACTTCTTTATTATCAAATAAATCCTGTTGCTCATTCTCGTAGTTAGATAGTTTAGACACGAGAGAATCAAGCGCGGAAGCATCAACTGCTTCGACTTCTTGCTCAGCTTTAATTAATTCATTTTTGTATGAAACCAATGCGGTTTTTGCCATCTTAATAGATGCGCGATGGTCACCAATTTTTAAATTCATATTTGACATTTGATCTTCAACAACGGAAATAGACTCGATGCGATCTGCATAAACTTTTGTCTTTTTAGCCAGTTCTATTAAGCCGTTTTCTAATTCAACAACTTTTGCATCTTTTTTAAACATAACATCTTTTTTGAAATCGTGTTCAATACCTTGCTTGCAAGTAGGACAATCATCATGGTCGTGATAAAATGCTAATTCTTTTTGATGCGCGCGAATTGAGCTTTCTATATCACGTCGAAGTGATTTGCCTTTTTCAATTTTTGTTTTTATTTCAGGCTTGTCTTTGATATCATCTGCGCAAACCGTTAATATATCTTGGATAGCCTCGATTGCTTTTTGGTCATTTTCAACAGCCGAAATGTGGCCAGACATTTTTTCACGGATCTTAATAACTTCGTCTTCTTTAATTTTACGAATAGACGCGTTATGTTCTTTTGCTGATTCGAGCTTGGACTCAGTCAAACCCATCTGATAACTATTCTCTGTAATTGATTCTTTATTACTAGAAAGTCTGTCTTTAAGTAAAATATTCATTGTTGAGAATACTTGGATATCAAGCAAGTCTTCAACTAAATCGCGGCGAGTATGTGCAGGCAATTCCATAAATGGTACGTAAGTTGCCGAACCTAACACGACGATTTGATTGAATGATTTATAATTCAAATTTAAAATGTTTTGTTCAAGGTATGTCTGATAATCGCGTGACGCAGCATCTTGATTAATCATTTCATCGTTTTTCCAAATTTCAAACACAACTGGCTTAATGCCGCGTCTAATTAGAAAGTTGTTTTGACCAATTTGAAATACGACTTCAACCATTGCTTCGCGGCCATTGATGCTGTTAATTAACTGGTTTTTATTAATTTTGCGAAAAGCTTTACCATACAAACCAAAAACAATAGCGTCAAGCAGAGTTGATTTACCACTGCCGTTTGTTCCGCTGATAAGCGTAGTTCTTGCTCCGTCTAGTTTAACTGAAGTCCAAGAATTACCGGACGATAATAAATTTTTGTATCTAACTTCTTTAAAATTAATCTTCATGCGATCTGCTGTGCCTCAATATATAATTCATCAATGAGTGTTGTAATTGCCACCTTATCAACTTTCGTATCTATTGACTCGATATACGAGTGCAAAATCTCTTTGGTGTCTTTTGTTTCGTCTAAAATTTCGTCAACGCCAGCTTCCTCTAAATTTAAAGAGTCTTCAATAGATTTAACGTCAGCTGCGCCAGCGTCTGAAAGCTTGTTCAAAAATAAGTCATAGATATATGAGTTATTTCTGTTCTTAACGATTACCTTAATATATGCGTCCGCGATGTTGGTTAAGTCCAAATTTGCGATATCATCAATAGTCATATCTTGGTCATCGTATTCAATTTTGTGATATATCTGAAACGGGTTTAATACCCATGCCAAATCGCGTGTCTCGGTGTCAAGTATTCTAAATCCACGTTTGCCACCATAATCTGACCATGTCATTTCGTATGGAGCGCCTAGATATGTTATGTTATTATAGACTGATGGGTGGTGGAAGTGACCAGAATAAACAGACTCAAAATGTTTAAAGATGTCTTTTGTTAGACCGTGGTCATTAATAGCACCCTTCAGCATTTCAAAACCTTGTATAGCAAAGTGACCCATGCAAATATCAGCTTTTGAGTTCTTCACCGTTTCTAGGCTTGATTCCATGTTATTCTTTGTTAGCCATGGAACCATTATAACATTAGTTGATCCGAATGTCAACTCAACAGGTTTGTCTTTATAAATGTTAAAATTAGAATATTCTTGAAGCAGCAAATTCATTGAATTGATTTCGTTTGTATTCGTATAATACACTGAATGATTGCCGACGATGGCATGGTACTCAATATTACGTTTAGCAATTTGGTCAAAGAAGAATTTCTTTGCTCTATCGAGCGTAACATAATTTACATATTTACGGCGGTCAAAGGTATCACCTAAATCAAGAATTGTTTTAATATTGTGTTCGTCAATATATGGAAAGAAAACTTCTAAAAAGAATTTCTCTTGGTGGTCAAGGAATACCTTTGCATCACCACGTACACCAAGGTGCATATCTGTAATAATCGCTATTTTCATAATTTAATCCCATAGGTTTTCGTAGAAACGACCAAACAATCTAAATCCATCAGTCATTCTGCCTTGATGCGCTATAACACTTTCGCTATCCCATTTGTAATCGTATTCAGATATCCAATCATCTTTGCATTTTTGTTCAAACGCCCAAATCATTTCGTCTAAAATATCGTCCCACTCTTCTTCGCTTAATTCTTGCGGATAGCTATGCTTTGTTTCTTTTAGTTGTTTAAGCATCGGCAATATAATTACAGCAAGTGTATCATCCATGCTCCATGTATCCCAGCGATGAATGTGTACTTTTACTTTTTGCGTACGCCTGTCAAACCACAACCAGTTAAATACGTTGTACACGCTTTGCACTGCGTCTTCAATAGCTTCCCATACGTGATCGCCGTAGTCCCAATAAGCTTCTTCTGGCCAGTGTAAAGATTTGTACTTTTTATTCATATGACGAGTATGCGTATTACATATTAGTCTATTTGAATAATTCCCTATTTTAACTTTCATCTTTAGTCTTTTCTTCAACAACTTTTTTTGGAAGTTTTTTGCTTGCTAATTTTTCTTCATAATCGCTAACGAAATGATTTATATAATCTGCGTTTGTGTTTAAGTGTAATTGTACTTCATTAGATTCATATGTTGCGCCCTGTGCAACCATGTTGTGTGAAGATTTAAAGCGAATATACATTTGCTTTTTTTCTTTTTGGATCCTGCGTAAAAACGCGAACCAAATAACTTGTGTAAAATACGCAAACGGATTTGAAGACTTGTTGTGATCGAAGTTGCCAATGTATAGAAGGCAGTTTTCTATACCGTCCATAATCATATCTTCTTTATAAGTGTAGCCTGAGAAGTTTGGTTTTGTAGCAAGACGGTTTGCAATTTTAAAAATGCATTCTCCAATATAAACCGGCACTATAGGTAACTTATCACCCTGATTTTCAGCTTCAACGCATCGCTTCTTGTATTCAATTAGCGCGTCTAACAAATCCTTGTTGTTTACATAATTTCTTTTTGCTCTTCTCGCCATTATACGATCCTTTTCTATACACTGTTAATATACATTTTATACTATAAATCTGAAATGTCAACTGTTAATTTATAAAATATTTTTACAAATTGTGCATTTTGTTGTTGACAGGTCTGAAAACTAGGGTTATAATAGAATTAATAATTCTGATAGTTGTGGTATATAAGTGTTATTCGAGAGGTATTGTGTATATTTTAAAGGGAAAATGTTCTTCAGAATATATCTCTATCCGTCTCTTGAAGTGATTCAAAGTATAATTTGTAAACGCTCCGACTGACAAATCGTCAGCAATATCATATAACGTAGCTTGATCTGAGTCATCAGCTTTACGTAACGATCTACCAATTGATTGGAGTACTTTGATTTCAGATTTAGATCCAGACGCAAATATCACATTATCTAATCTTTTAATATTTACACCAGTTGAAAACACTCCATATGATGCTAATATATCATGTTGCTTAACAGGATCATTTTCAACAAGGTGGCGAATATTTTCACGTTCATTTCCCTTTACCCCACCATATACAAAATGTAATTTACGATCGTCTCTCCGAAGGAGAGGTTCTAATATTTTTCCGTGTTTCTCAACAAGATCAAATAAAATAAGATTGTTTTGTCCCTTCAAAGACCAAACTAAATTGCGAATAAAAATGTTTCGCTTTTCGTGGTTTGTAAGATATTCTCTTTCAGCTGGGTATCTCTTTTGCTTAACTTGAATAGAATTAAACGCCTTACGGAACTCTTTTCTCTTATCTTCAGGGTGAGACAACACTAACGCCTTCACCTTAAAATTTGCTACGGTACCTTCTTCGATAAGATCTCTTGTTTTTACAAATCTTTTTACTTGTCCGAAACAACCTTCCAACACTAATTGGTGGGTTTTTGATTCTCCAGACTTAAGCGTACCAGTAAAACCGTGACGGTATTCACAATCAGTTAACTTCTCCATAATAGTAGTTAAAGATTTTGCCTGAAACAAGTGTGCCTCGTCACCAAGAACAACTCTGAATTGGTCGAACCATTCTTTGGGTTGCTTTATTAATGATTGCCAAGTACTAATTACAACGGGTGCGGATGTTGTTTTATCTACTCCACCTTGAATTTTATATACGAGCTCCGGATCAAAACCATAGTCTACAAAATCACCTGCCATTTGATGAACTAGTGATATTGTTGGAACTACGATTAATGTTCTATGCCCAAATGCTTGGTAATAGTGTTGTTGTATTAAATAAATTATGAG
>Ga0307488_10000240_pt1 | contig 43222 bp, 42 predicted proteins | sample SB02metaG_FD_202248 | JGI IMG/M metagenome (GOLD analysis project Ga0307488, IMG submission 202248) | Sea-ice brine microbial communities from Beaufort Sea near Barrow, Alaska, United States - SB 0.2 | ecosystem: Environmental > Aquatic > Marine > Coastal | place: USA: Alaska | collected... | reverse complement strand
TAGTTAAACATAATAATAATAATAATAATAATAATAACAATAATCGTGAATTAGTTAAACATAATAATAATAACAACAATAATCGTGAATTAGTTAAACATAATAATAATAATAATAATAATAATAACAATAATCGTGAATTAGTTAAACATAATAATAATAACAACAATAATCGTGAATTAGTTAAACATAATAATAATAATAATAATAATAATAATAATAACAATAATCGTGAATTAGTTAAACATAATAATAATAATAACAATAATAATAATAATAATCATGAATTAGTTAGAAATAACAATAATCGTGAATTAGTTAGAAATAACAATAATCGTGAATTAGTTAGAAATAACAATAATAATAATCGTGAATTAGTTAGAAATAATAATAATAATAATAATCGTGAATTAGTTAGAAATAACAATAATAATAATCGTGAATTAGTTAGAAATAATAATAATAATAATCGTGAATTAGTTAGAAATAATAATAATAATAATAATAATAATAATAATAATAATAGTGAATTAGTTAGAAATAACAATAACAATCAACACACTATAATAAATAATATATATATACAATATAATACTCAGAATAATTATTAATGTAATAATATATTAATAATATGTGCAATAACATCAACTGTCATTGCATTACCAATTGAACGGTATTGTTCTGTTTTGGTTAAGAAATCTAATTTTATTTTTTGTAATCCTTGTAATTTTTGTAATTCGTTGATTGTAAGAAATCGTTTTAATGGTATTATATAATACATTTGAGACGATGTTAATATAGTTGGTGATAAATTCATACATGCTGTTGCATAATTTATACTACTTGTATTTAGATTAATAATCCACCAATCTTTATGATTAATATTTTTTTTAATTATAATTTCATTTAATAATGTTTGTTTATTATGTGATAATATAATTTGTTTTTTATTTTTTGTATCAATAATATTTTTAATATGTTTGTGATTTGTATTATGATTATTAAAATTATAATTTTTTGTTTTATTTTTAATACCAATAATATATATTCTAGTTCTATTTTGTGGAGTAAAATATTTACTATTAATTATTTCATAATATATAGTATAATCTTTTAATTTTTTTAAATATTGTTTTATAATTGCTAATGTTTCTCCTTTATTATGAGTTAATAATCCTTTAACATTTTCTAATATAAAATATTTTGGTTTAGTATATTTAATAGTAGAATAACAATGGAAAAATATAGTACCTCTAATGCTATTAAAACCTTCTCGATACATACTTGCAGATGAAAATGATGGACAAGGGAATCCTGAAATATATAAATCTATATTAGGTAATTGTTTATGATTTCTTGTAATAATATCATCGAATATTAATGTAGGTTTATATAATTTTATAATATTATTACGTAATTTATAATCAATTTCGCTTGCGAATATATAATCGAATTTGATTTTTAATTTATTTAGTGCTAAAATAGGTGAATCTAATCCACTACAATCTGTACCGATACGAATTGTCATATATAAATTTAATATATAATAATTATTATTAATTAAAAAAATAAAAATATATAATTAATTGTTCATTATATTATTGTATGCGATTGTTCCAACTTTTGGAGATTTTGTGAATTCATTTTTTGATACTACCGATAAAAAGTTTCCTAAATTTTTAACTTTTCCTGCGGATTTAGATGCTTTTTTTGAAACTAATTTACCAATTGAATTATACATTAAATCATTTTTTCGTAATCCACCACTTGTTTTTTCACATATACCATGATATACTTTTGCTCTGCTTCCAATTTTACATTCTTTTGATTTTCTCGAATGTTTTGATAAATATAAAGATTTCTTTTTACTGGATTTATGTGATTTTTTAGATTTCTTTTTACTGGATTTACGTGATTTTTTAGATTTCTTTTTACTGGATTTACGTGATTTTTTAGATTTCTTTTTACTGGATTTACGTGATTTTTTAGATTTCTTTTTACTGGATTTACGTGATTTTTTAGATTTCTTTTTACTGGATTTACGTGAAAATAGTCGTTTATTATTTTTAGAACATCTATTTTTTGCACATTTGCGATATCTTTTACAATGTTTATCATATTTACATAATTTACATTTTGAACATTTTGATTTTCTCTTTACACTTTTATTTGATTTAGACATTTATATTATAATATTATATTTTTATTTTTTATACTAATTAATTAATTAAATTATTTTTATAATTACTAAATAATTTAATATATATATATATTATTATGTTAAGTAAAATATTAAATAATATAACTTATGATAATATATTTTATTATATATTTATAATTTCGACAATTTTATTAATTATAAAAAAATTGAATTTAGATTTTAATATTATTATTTATATTCTTATAATACTTGCATTACTATATATATATAATATATATATACTAGAAGAAGATGTGAAAACAATAGACGAGAATAAATATATTAATATAGGAGTTGATATACTTGAATATAAAGAATTATATAATATTCTTCAGAATTTAGGCGAATTGAAAGAATATAATAGTTATACTTATAATGAAATTCTGCGATATGTGAAATTATTTTTTAATACAGACCAACTTGAATTACGAATAGCTTATAAAACTGAGATTATAAATAATTTAACATCGATGATAATTACTATACCGATACATTTAGATAAATTATTATATTCAATAATACGTAATATAGATAAAGAATTAAAAAAATATATACATATATCTGATTTAAATTATAATAAATTGATAAATTATTCAGCATTATCATATAATAAAAATTTTACAATATATTAATTACCCACCATTAATTTATGTAATTTATTAAATTTTTGTGTCGATTCATTGTCTTGTATTTTTAAATTATGTATTCTATCAGTTTCTTTTTGTTCAGAAAATAATTGTTGTTGTTCAACTAAAACTTTATTTCGATCAGATAATTCAAATGATATATTACTTCTTTCTTTTTGCAAATGTTCTAAATCTTTCCATTCATTAATTTCAACTTGTGATTCATCAACTAATTTAGAAGTAGTATATGCAACTTTTACATCTGTATAATCTAATCCAGTTGAATCTGTAATATTATAATTTTTTGAAAAATCTGATACATCACATAATCCCAATTCATAACCACCATTATTACACATTTCTTTAGGTGCTTCTACTTTTACCATTTGTCTTCCTGTTGTTTTTATTTCATTTGTAGTATTAAATAATTTATTAAACAAACTTAGATTAAAATTATCTGAAAATATATTAGAATTATTTTTAGGTTGTTCTATTTGTGTTTCTTTTAAAAAATCAGCATAACCTCTATCTGTATCGCTATTTGAACGATATTCTGAAAATACATTATTAAATTCTTGTATATTAAAATCTTTATCTAATTTAATATTTTGTTTTTGATTCATTGCTTGATCTAATACAACTTCGTTAAATCCTTCTTTTAATTCTATAATATCTTTAACAGGTAAATTATCCTTTAATACTTTTAATAAATAAATATATGATTTTGATACTAATGTAAAATGTTCAGGATTACCTTCTTTATCAGGATGTGTTTTTAATGCATAATATTTATATTGTTTTTTCAGCTCTTCTTCTGTAAATTGTGTAGATATATTTAATACTAAATATGGATTAAAACTCGGATCATTATGTAATTCTATAATTGTATTATTAAATTCAGTTTTATTATATTTTGTATTATTCATTTATTATATATACTATATAAAAAATAATTTTTATATTTAATATTTAATATTAATATATAATATTCATTAATTAACATGATAATATATCTGAGTATGATTTTTTTTAAGTGTGTTATTTAATAAATTATTATTTTGTTTCAACTGCTCATTTTTACGAATTATAGTGCGATTAGTGTATACAATGTTGTTATAATTTTGTTGTAATTCATTCTTATGTGTTTGTAATTCATTATACTTTTTTTGTAATTCATTATTATATTTTTGTGTTTCATTATACTTTTTTTTTAAACCTGTTAAATTTGAATTTATGTTATTATTTTTAATGTTTCATTTTCTTGTATTAATGTTTTATTATATGTTTTTAATGTTTCATTTTCTGGTATTAATGTTTTATTATATGTTTTTAATGTTTCATTTTCTTGTATTAATGTTTTATTATATGTTTTTAATTTCATACAATTTTGTTGTAATTTAGAATATTCATTTGATATATTTTCACAACTTTGCGTAATAATATTATTGTCACTGTGTTCTTTATTATGCTCTATCATATTTTCATTTATATTATTGGTACTATCTGTTCGTTTACGTTTTTTACTTAATATATTCAATTTAAAATCGAGAATATATTGAACAATTCTATCTGCTAAATCATTTAAATCATTAACATATGGTGCGAGTATTCTAAACATTTCACGTGCTCGTGCAGAATCATTACCATACTGTTTCAATTTATTTATTTCTGTATCTACAATTTGTTTTGGACTATCTATATTTATTTGATTCATATTATATTTATATTTTGTTGCCAATTCGGTTATTTTAGAAATATTTGTGGAAATGTTCATGTAGTTGACAGTAGTCATAATTATATACTTTTAATTTAATATATATATTATAACAATTAATTTTGTAAATATATTATCAAAATTACTATAATGTAGTTCAATAGTATTTTTGAAAGTTTTATATGATTCTATAGATGTATTATTATTTTTATTTACTATTTTTTACCGATTTAGTTTATTATAATACTGTTTGTTTCTGATTCTATTATTATAAATGAACCATTATCTAACATTTTTTGTTCTACAGATATTTCATTATCTATATCGGCATCACACATTTCAGATGGTATATCACAATCATTAAAGTTAGAATCATTATTCATACAACATACCCAATAACCATTTAATTTATGATTACCTTTATTTTTAAGTGTAAGTCCTCTCCATTTTTTACAATTACAACATTGTACATATTTATCTGTTACTAAATCTACATGTGATTGTGTAAGTATATTTTCAGAATATCCATTATATTCTAATAATTTAGTAAGTTGTGTTTCTATATTAATAACATAATTATTGTTTATTTGTTCTAAATATATTTTCTCTTCTTGCATAACTGATATATAAAAAATATAAATATATCAATTTTTTAATATCCGTTATATTTTTATTGTAAATTATATATTATAGTAACTAATCTGCAGAATTTTGTAAATTATCATTTAATATCTTTAATGTTTTATTTTCTTGATGTAATTTTTCATTCTCTCGATGTAATTTTTTATTCTCTCGATGTAATTTTTTATTATGTTCAATCATTTCTTTTATAAATATTGTATCATTTATTTTTGAACTATCTACTTTTCTTTTTTTTGATCGTTGTACATTATTTATTTTATATGTTTCCATAATGTTACCTAAATTCTCAAGATCATCAATATATCCTGCTAATATTTTGAAATCTGATTTTAATATCTGAATTAAATTATATTTATTACAAATTAAATCACATTGTTCAATAGATATTTCATCAGGTTCTTCGGTATATCCTTTTTCATTATAAAATAATTTACGATCTAATTTATATCTATGTATTAATTGTTCTAATTTATTCATATTAACTATGTGATATGATAACTAAAAAAATATATATAATAAATCAATTTTTAAATTTCAGTATAATTTATAATAGATATACCTAAATCTCTTGCTTTATTTATTTTAGAAGTATTAGCGTTTTTATCTTTTACAATTAATATATTCGTTTCTTTACTAATTGTTGATAAAACTTTACCACCCGATATTTCAATAATCGTTTCAAGATTTTTATCACGAATTCCCGAAAATACTACATTTTTATTTTTAAATCTTTTATCAACTTTAATACTTGATTTAATTACAGGTTTATTTTGTTTAGGTAATTTTTCATAAAATGTAATAAATTTATCAATATTATTTGCAATTAATTTAGCCTTTACGGGACCAATTCCAGATATATCATTTAATCTTTCAATTAATTCTTTTTTAGAAATTGTTTTACTTAATACTAATATATTTGGTAATGCTTTCAATATTATTTTAATATTTTTAATTGCAATATTTTCTCCTAATAAATTACTAAAATCCATAATTACTGCAAATGAAGCATTATTATATGCTTTATGTATATTTTTATATAATTTATTTGCAGAAGTTTCTTGAAAATTGTCTAATTTTATTAAATCATTAACAGTTATATTTAATATTTTCAATATTGTATTATATTTTGCATAATATAATTTAGTAATTGTTGCAATATTTAATCCATCTACATCTAATTTTTTAAATGAATCATCTAACATTTTTATTACTCTTTCATCTTCATCATTACTTGGCATAATATGATATCCATTATCTTGCCATATATAATTCGTTGGAAAATCAGTATTTATATTAAATTTTGCACTAATTACTTCTAATACTTTTGGAATAACTTCACCAGAACGTACTATTTTAACTAAACTACCTCGACCAATTTTATTATCTAATATATATTTTGCATTAATTCCAGTAATTTGTTTAATCAATACTTCACTTAAATTTGTTGGTTCTATTATTATTATTGGAATCATTTTATTATGTTTAGATACATTCCATTTAATATTTGTTACAATAACTTCTTTTGTTTCGCCATTAATTTTAAATGCAAATGCATTTTCTGGATTTTTCGTAATTTTTAAATCCATTAATGCATTATATTTAACAACTACTCCATCTATATTGTAGTGAGATTGCTCAATACGATCTTTCAAATATTCTGTTAAATTGTGTTTATTTATTGTATCTAAATTATTTTTATCAATTACAGTATAATGTGCAATTTTAAATTTATTTTGGTATAATAATTCTAATTCATCTAAATATAATAAATTCTCCGGATAATATACAGAATACCATACAATATCAATATCTTCAACTACGCTTTTAACTATATTTTTTCGCAAAATTGCTCCAGATACTAAATTTCGTGCATTTGCATATTTACTTTTATACTTACTTTCAAATATAGATTTTTTCATAATTATTTCTCCACGGATTACCAAACGTTCGTGAAATACATTCGTTGGTATATCTATATATTTTACTAATTTTGTTATATCTAAACCATATTTTCCATCACCTCGTGTGATTAATTGTATATTATTGTTCTCATATATTGCAATTATTGATAAACCATCTAATTTATCTGTTAATATAATATTTTCTTTATCATACTTTAATCTCCATTTTACAATATCTTTCTCTTCTTTTTTTTTATTTAATGACATCATATTATATGGTAATTTTATCCCATTCTTCACTTCAATTCCAATTACCTTTAATACTTTAGAATTTGGATTTAATTCTCTAATTTTATCTTCAAGATTATCAAATTCTAAATCACTCATAATTGGATTATCTGAATTATAATACATTTCTTTCGCTTTTATATATAATTTCTCTAATTGTTTTAAGTCGGATAACATATTATAATTTTATATATGTAAATATATTTTATATTTTATAAATTAAATAATCAATTTTATAATTTATTTATAATATTAAATTAAAAATTTATATATTCCACTAAATATCATTGTAGATAAACTAAATGAGAATATATCTATATTCATCATAAAATACTGTTCACTTTTTATTTCATCTAGACCAATATTTGCAGTCAACTCTGCTGATTGTTTGACTCTGCCTTTTGCAGTAATTAACATTGCTTGTGAGATGTCATGTTCTTCTTTTGCTGCATCTTTTGCTGTTGTTGCTGCCTCTTCTGCGATTTCTGCTGCTGCCTCTGCTGTTGTTGCTGTTGCCTCTACCTTTGCTGCCTCTTTTGCTGCTATTGTGGTTGTTATTAATGCATCTTCTGCTAGTTCTGCTGCTGCTAGTTCTGCTGCTGTTGTTGCTGTTTGTCTTGCTGTTGCTGCTACTGCTACTGCATCTGATGCTGCTGCTGCTGTTTTTGCTGTTGCTGCTGCTGCTTCTGTTACTGCTGCTGTTGCTGTTTGTCTTGCTGTTGCTGCTACTTCTGCTATATATATTGTAGCTAACTTTCGTGTACGTGTCCAGGCATTATATACTGTTATCCTGTCTATTTCAAACGTAAAGATGTCAGTATCAGAATTCATATTTTTTAATGGCACCGTATCAGGAGTAATATTTTGTAATTCCGTCGTATCAGAATTCATATTTGTTAATAATGTTTGTATGCTACCGCGTGTTGCTATTAATGTTTGTAGATCTTCATTTTCTGTATTGTTTATAATATAATCGTCAAGCTTTTTTATTATATAATTTCCAATAGATATTGCATTTAATAATGCAAGTTTTTTCTCCAAATATTTTTTAGACATCAATACCGCATCATCTGCACTTGTTTTCATGTCAATCGTTATATTTGTGATGTTATTAATTACACCAGAAGGATCATTCTCGGAAGTATACATGTTACTCACAGGCTCAGAATTTGTTGCTGTTGCTGTTGAGTCTGCTGTAGCAGAACTGATATAAGCATCGTCATACAGTTCTATTAGTTGTATCTTGTTTATTGTATATATATCTTTTTGTTGTTGCATTGTTTCTTCACGATTTAATATACTATTAGTTACATTAATGTCAGTAGAGTATTTTATAGATACTATTAATAATGCAACCATAACAAATATTCCAACACATATTAATGCAATTATTGAACCTTTGGATGTACTCAGTTTTAAAATGTTTGCAAATGAACCTAATACTAAAAATATTTGTAAAATAGATGATAATATTATTCCTTCTGAACGTTGTGTAATATTTGACAATATTGTTAGAATTACAATAAACATTACTATACTTTGTGCGAATGTACTGTTATTAGTCAATTGCGTTATCTGTGCATTCTTCGGAACCGCTATCTTAAATAACTGCATAACGAATAAAAATAATATACTACATATCCCAGTAATTAATAAATAATATAAATATTGATTATCACTGTCTGCAAAATATCCAACTCCTAAAAATACTGGAATTAGAAATAAACATATTTTCATTGCAAAATTACTATCAAATTCATCTTGATATAAATAATATTTCATAAAATCGATATATTTCGCCGGGTCTACACTTCGTGGGATATTAGCAAGAATTAATACAATAATTAGAACCAATGGTACCGCGAAAAATCTTATTATTATTTGTAAATAACCGGTTGGTAAATTTATATTTAGTTTATCGTTTAATGTTATTACTGACATTAACGCTATTCCGATAAAACTGATGATTAATACTAAACCGAAAAAATATAATATTAATAATATATTCTTTATAATTTTATTATTTGTAATATTATGTGCGAATCCTGATATAATTATCACACCAATTATACTTACAACTGTTGCGATTCCTCCTATGTAAAGTATAGTATCTATGTTACCAAGTCTCTCGAGTTCTTCTCCACCGATTAATTTGTATATTTCAGGTAATTGATTTAACATTATATATAATTATTATATTTTTATATTTTATATTTTATATTTTATATTTTTGTTTCTATAATTTTTATGTATTTATCAATCAATTCCGAATTATCTGCGTACTTTATAATAGTTTTACTATAACTCTTCAATAACTCTTCAATAACTCTTCAATAATTCTTCTGTATCTATGGTATTCTCTTCTGTGTTTATATTATTATCACTTTCTGTCTCATTTTTATCTGTCTCATTTTTATCTGTCTCATTTTTATCTGTATCATTTTTATCTGTATCATTTTTATCTGTATCATTTTTATCTGTATCATTTTTATCATCATTATTTGTTACTTCTATATGATTTACTTTTTTTGTATAATTTGAATTTATTATATTATTTAATGTAGTTGGAATTTCTTCAATATTTTTAGCAGAAGTTATTTTATATATTATAGTAATTAGTAATAATATTAAATAAATTATAGGAGTTCCTATTTTATTACCATCTTTATATAAATTAAAGAATATTCTTCCAATACAATATATATAATAATCTTCATTTGTATTTGTTAAATTTTCTATTTCATTTGATGTAATATAACCCATTATATATAGTATTATAAATACAACTGAAAATATAACATATCTAATATCTTCTGTTTCTAATGATTGTTTACCGAATATATTATACTTACCAATCTTAATATTCGGTAGATTATATATAATAAATCCGAAAATAATTCTGCACAATTCTAAAATTGCTATACCTAATCCAAAATTAACCGGATTAACAACCCATAAATTAATATGTGGATAATATTTTTGAATTACTGAATAAATGAATAACATACCAACTAATATTAACATAATAATTTGATGGTCTTCAATTTTGAATAAATCTTCATTGATATATTTATTATCTAAAATATTTAAAAAAAGATTCGTAATGTGAGCAAAACACCAAAATCCTAATAAAATATATGTATATATTTTTGAATTGAAACCCATTTTAACCCAATCGCCATCAAAAATAATACTCATTAATATAAATATTATACATAGCCCAAAAATTAATAATTCCCACAAATTAATACCATTTGTATTAATTTCAAAATGATCATTATAAAAATCTTTGATCCGATTCTTTATTTTTTTGTAACTAAAATTACCACCAGTTTGATTCATTTTTTCAGGAGGAATATATGTATTATCATTAACAGTATTGTATAATTCTTCAATATCACTATCAATACATTCTTCTTTTATTTGTTCAATATTATAGGATGACATTATATATTATACTATTAAAAAAAAAATATAATTTGAATATAATTTATAATATTTATTTTTTACGATTACTTTTACATTTTCCACCTCGTTTTGGTGGTTGTGGTGCTGGTGCGGGTGGTGTTGGTATTGTTGCCTTAGTTAGTGTTGGTTTTGGATTGTTTGTGCATGTTGGTAGTGACTCCGCATTAACAATTTGGTCTAGTTTAATAAATATTTTAGTATGATTCATACATTCATTAGTTTGAGTCGTACAAAATAAATTTATTATAAGTAATATACAAATTGGAATAAACACACCTAATCTAGTAATTACTGTTCTCATGAACGAAACTGTATAATCATTTTGTAATCCATCTATATTTAATGGTTCAATGATTCCTACAATAATGAATGCACATAATATTAATAATCCAATTAACATAACTCGCATTACACTACCAGAACCACAAGAAACAAATGATAGCATAAATGTAAATAATATAATAATTAATTTTAATATATTATATAAATCTTTGTTATTAATGTCAAAAGCATTTGCAATTACTACACACCCAATTGCTACAAATTGCATTATATATGTCATGTTTTGAAATTCCTTAGAAAATAGTGGAATAATATGTATTAAAAACATGATACCACCAAGAATTGTAACAATGATTGCGATAGTAAATTGTAGCGACATTTTATAATTCATTGGAGATATTGCTCCTCCGGATTGAGTTAATTTCATTCCTCCTTGTGCAGTATATTCTACTTCCCCAACAGTTTCATTTTCTGCATTTGATGGTGCTTCATCAACAATTTTCATTTCTTCATCAATAATTTTCATTTCTTTATCAACAATTTTCATTTCAGCATCAGTCATTTTCATTTCTTCTGCGACGTTTTCATTTTCATTTTCATTTTCATTTTCTATATCTGCATTCATAATTTTATCAAATATATTTGCTAACCCTCCTCCAGATAGTATATTTTTCATAGATTCTTCAGTATTTGTAACATCATACATTATTTTTAATATATATATATTATTAAAATATTTTTAATTTAGATTAATGTATATTAAACTTATTCTATAATAATTTCTTGATTATTTGCATTATATGTTAATAAAAATTTATATTTTTCACTGGTGTTATTAATTGCTGTAATTATTTTATCGAAAAAATTCTGTCCAATATTTTCATCTAAACTTAACATTTCTTTAATATCTTCAATTTTTAATGAACTTAAATACCTAATTTTATTATCTTTATTAATAATTCCATATAAAATTTTATATGTATTTGTAATAATTCCATTAATATATGTATCTAATAAAATTCTATATGTTAATTTTTTTACTAATAATATATTTATATTTTTATTAAAAATTGTTGCATCGATTTTGCCACCAATTACTAAATTATACTTACCGAATCGCACTTTACTTAATCCATATCGCATATTTTTATTATTATTTAATAATGTATTTTTGAAAATTTCTAGTTTTGTTAAATTCTCAATTAAAAATTCATTACTATTTATATTACTTGGGTCATTTAAATATATAATTTGTCGATCTGTTATAACTTCAATTGTAAAATTCTTTTTAGTATATATACCCATTAATATTTTTGAAATTACATTTGAATATGCAACTACGTGTATTCCACGAGTAGTTTCTTGACTTCTAATATAATAATCTAATAAATTTATACTATTAAAATTTTTATGAATATATTTTATTTTTTTATCTAAATTTATAGTGCTTGGTAGTTTCTTTCTAAATGTAGGTAATGTTTTTACTGTATTATATGTCTCTGGATTGAATATATTTAATAATTCTATTTTATCAATCATTATATTATACAACCTGAAAAAAAAATTTTTTAATTATGTAATCAAAACTTTATAACTCCAACAACAAAAAATTATTTGCTATAAATTGTAGAGTTATATTTGTACCATATTCAAAACATGCTATTTTTTGTTCATTTGAAATATCAAAGTCCATACCTTTTATACTTGGATTAAATTTTATGAAATACCCTTTATTTTTGGGAATAAATATTTTTCGCATGGTTTCATATATTGCTATAAAATAATTTATAATTCCTGTATCAATATTTATTTTTGAACTATTTCGATCTGTATATAATCCGATTGTATTATCTAATTCATTATCATTAATATAATTAAATGCAAAATTATTTATCAACCCTCCATCAGTATATATATAATTATTATATTCTATTGGTATATAATAACCTGGGATACATGAAGAGATTAACATAGCAGTAATTATACTCATATCTGGTGTATCTTCATAATTAAAATATTCTACTAAACTTGTAGTTAAATTTGTTCCAACAATAACTAATTTTATATTGTTTATATCATATAATTCTTTGAAAGTTGTATTTTCTGTTAAATTTTTATGCTTAAAAAATATAATTATAGCTTTTTTTAATCCATGCCCATTTTCCATTCCACATTTTGTGAAATAATGCATTATATGATCTTCATTTATTGATATAGTATCTGATGGATTATAATTCATAAATATTTTTTGTAATGCTATACCACTATAACCAATTGTATATAATGTACCAATTAGTGAGCCTATTGATGTTCCAATTATTATCTTTACATTTTTAAGGAGATTATATTTTTCTAATATACGAATACATGGAATATATACTAAACCTCGTGCACCTGCTCCTGCTAAAACTAAATTAGTTATCATTACTATTACTATTTTGTATAAATTCTTTCATCATTTTTAACCCATACGAATAACCTTTATAAATTTCATCCATATTTATATTAAACTCTAAATCATATTTATTTTCTAATTCTAATATATTTTTATGTGTTTTATAATTTGTTCGAATAATTGCATAAAATATTAAATTTATAAATTCGATTATATTCTGATAGTTTTTATAATATATATTTTTTGTTATTAATCCAATTGTTTCATCCATATTACAATAACATATTGGAAAATTATTATTCAATGTTCCACATATATAAATATTATTATTATATCTTACTGATTTTACAATAAATGGTATTGTTAAACCCATTTCAATTGCTTTAAATACTTCCATCGATGGATGTGATTTGTAATTTATTAATTCTTCTTCGAATTTACTTATATTTGCAACCACTATATTTAATGATTTTCCAGTGATATTATATAATTCTTGTAATGTTATATTCTCATTATAACCTTTATATTTAATATAATATTTTATAGTTATTTCAATTATATCACCATTATATATACAATAATTATCTATTAATTCACATATATCATAATTATTTATATTAATTAGTTCTATCCATTTAATAGTTTTATATATTTCTAATATTTCATCAATTGTATAATCTAATACTAATAATAATATTAATATAGAAGATAATGAAGTACTATAATAATTTTGAATTTTTTGTAAAATATTTATATTTTCTAACTCTTTTAAAGCACCAATAAATGTTATAATAGATATGAAAGTTCCTGCTAATACCAGATTATTATATTTACTAATATCTGTAGATTTGTCATTCATATTTTATTTTAATATAAAATAATAATTATATACTAACAATATATTATAATATGGATAATTTAAATATACGTGGTAAAAATATGCCTCGTCGTAAAAAAAAAGTTATTAGACAACCCATAACATTTATTAAAAAAACTGAAAATGGCGAAAAATATAATAAATTAATTAATCGAATTAATAATATTATTATTAATATTTATAATATTTCTGAAACTGAAACTGAAACTATTTCTGATAATGATTCTGATTATGTAAATAAATATTTATTATGTAAAGAACATATTTTAGATAAAATGGAGGTTTTCGGTGACTCAATCGACACATATGATTTATTAAAAAAATCTATTTATTCATATAAAAATGATATTAAATATGAACGTATAGAATTCCCTATGGTTTTATTATTAAATAATAATGAACATCCATACCAATTTAAAACAAATATTTATGATTCGATCCTTGTTAAAAATTTCGAACAAGAATGGCTGGATGAAATACCCTTTTTAGTTCTGAATGAATTATATACATTACTAGATAAATTGAATTAAATTACTACATTTTTTCCATACATTAGAGTTTTTTTATTAGTATATATTAGATTTAGTTCGTTATACAAATCATGATACATATTTCATATATCTTCTACCAATTTGTTGAATGTTTCTTGTTATGATATTCAATTTATTTCTCTATTAATTTTTTCAGAACAGTGTTGAGAAGTTCTGTTCTAGTTGAGAAGTTCCGTTCTAGTTGGGGTATACTTGTTATAAAATAATTATTTATGAATCGTTTAACAATGGTTCGGTATGTTCTTCATGTAATCCGATTTGTGTATTACTACAACCGCCAAACAAATCATTATATTTTATTACAAACCAATTCTTTACTACGTAATAATAATAATACATTATATATTATTCAAATATTTTTATATTTGTAAATACAATTTTATTTAAATAAACTCTGTTACTTCTTTCAATTTATTACCAGTAATTGACGTCGATATCCCTCTATCAATCATATCTAATGGTTTATCTAATTGGTTTATATATGATTTATGTTGTTTAATATTTGTTATAATTATTTCAACAGAATACTTTACGACTCTATCATTTAATTCACGAATTTGTTCTTTTATTTTACATTTTAAATTTTTACTATATTGTAAATACATTGATCGCATAATTACTATTAATTCAGTATTATTTTGCTCACCTATATTATATTGTTTTTTTGAATTCATCCAAACATTATATATTATTAATTTTTGTAATAATTCCATATTAGCTTTGGAAAAATATATATCAGATAATTGTGAACGTTCTTGAATACCCTCCAATGGACAATATCCACTACTATTATCTTTATCATACTTTATGGTTTTATAATTTCCAGTATTCCATTTATTATCTGTTAATATACTATTACTCATATATATATATATTATAAAAATATTAAAAAAAAAAAGATTTATATTATTAACTATTTTTTATGTTCCATATATTAATTCCATATAAATATGATCAATTATTTCATCATCACATAATCTGAGAATGTCATCATTGTCAATATTATCTGCATCATCATTATCATCATTATCATCATTATCATAATCATCATAATCATCATAATCATCATTATCACCATCATATTCACTATCTACGTCATCTTCTTCTGGTATATTATAATGGTTTTTGAAGTCATCAATATTTAAATATTTATTATTTTGTTGTTTACAAATTCCACAAACTAATAATACATTTATATTTGTATCACTAGATATATTTTGTAAAATTTTGTTCTGTTCTTCGGTTTTGCAACTATAATGCATTGAATGATTTATATTACCACATTTATTTATAATTTTATCATTTTTTGTAAACATAGTCAAACATATATAACATTGTTGTTCTAATAAATTATCTTCACATATTTTACACAATGGTATTTCATTTATTTTTTTTTCGAATGTTGTATTTTTTATGTTTATCATATAATTATTATATAAATTACCATATGTACATTTAACTACATTCTTATTATTACATTTATTTGTACAATTTTTATTATCACATATAATATATTTATTTAATTTATATAATTCATTTAACAATAATCTTTCATTTTTATTTAAATCGTGTTTATCCATATTAAAAATATTAATATAAATCTTGATTACATTTAACTTGTTGTCATTATATACTCGAATATAATATTTTTTTAATAATTGTAATATATTCTGATTTTTAAATAAATTCTCATGTAAATTTTCAGTGCTAATATATGGTAATGTTATATTATAACATGCGCATCTCCAATATTTGTGTAATATATGTTTAGATACTGTTATATTTGATAAAATTATTTTATATTTCCCAATTCTAATTGTACTATTCTTCATATAATCCATTTTCATAAAATCATTAAACATAATTCTTAAACTGTCATTTTGTGTAAAATCATAATTCCCAAAATAAAATTCAATTTGATTATTATTCTGATGTATCTGATAAATTTGCATATGTGATTTGAAATTCATATAGTATTTATAGTTCTATTTCTATTTAAAGTTTTATTCTATAACAATCAATTTTAAAAATTATCAAGTAATTCATCTACTTCATCTACTTCATTTTCTAATATATTATTACCATTTATATCTACTACTACATCTAAAGATATATTTTCAATATCTTCATCATGAATTATATTATTATATACTTCAACTATATTTTCATTTGAACCATTCACCAATATAGTGACACCTCTACAGCATGGACATTTGTCAAAGTTTCGATTGCATTTTTTATGTATGGAATGTTTATTATTTCCACATATTGATAATGCATCTGTTATATAAATTGTTTCATAACAGATACAACATATATCATTCAAACATTTGCCATACATTATATTATATTCTTTCTGCCAATAGCAATTTGCACAATATATATTTGATGTACACATATATATATTACATTCACGACATCTCTTTATTAAATTTATATAATATATACACTTATTTGTTAAATCTAATAAGTGTTTTGATATATAATTTATATTATTATTATAATATAATTCTTTATCCTTTATATCCAATTCTAATAAATCATTCACATTTATCTCGATTACTTTACATCTTCTACATACACTTACATCACGATCCCTTATATTTGCACATAAATTACATATGTATGATTCTGATATATATAATTCGAAATCTATAGTTATTAGATTATTTATATTCGTTATTTTATAAAAAACTTTTGTATTAATTAAAAAATTATTTAATATCTCAAATAATATACCCTCAAAAAATTCTACTTTTGAATCAAATTTCACTTTCAAATAATTATTTGTTAATATTGTATATTCCATTATAGTTCAGTTAGGTTTTTACTTTAGTTAGTTATATATTTTATACTTTATATAACCAAATTATCATTTACATATTATATCTAATAAATATGTTAATTTAGAAATACTAATTATATTTATGTTATATAATTTAATATAAAGGTATTAGTTATTATTTAAAAATAATTATATTTTGTATATTAATGCGTATTTACAATATTTATAATGATACTGACATTATGGAGTATATTAAATGTCGTATAGATCCAATTTATAATATATCTAAAGGAATTATTCTCGAAGATGGATATAATATTGCAGGATTCATATTATATCATGAAGAAATTAAAACTAATAATAAAATAGCACATATTGATTTCATATTTAATGAAAATAATATTATTCTTAATTGTTTTCTAAATAAATTTCATAATAAAATGAAACACGAAAATTTTAACTTAATTCTATATACTATTGAACTTGATATCGAAATAATTAACAAATATATTGACTGTAAATATAGAATGTTCTGCTTCAAAAATAATAAATGTACTTTATATAAAAAAATCAATACTAATATATATAGAATATAAAAATATAAATAACATTAATTAATAATGTCATATAATAATAATAATATTATACACTCTGTCAAATATTGCACAAATTGTGGACAATATGGACACTCTTACAAAAATTGCCATAATCCGGTTTTAAGTTATGGTATCATATTATTTAAAATTAATTTAAAAGCTAAAAATATTAAAGATAAATTCCTCATTTTATTATTACAACGAAATCATACTTACTCTTATATGGACTTCATACGTGGTAAATATAATTTCAAATCTATTCAAGATATTAATAAACTTAAATTAAATATTAATAATATGACAACTCATGAAGTAAATAATATAATATATTCTGATTTTGATAAATTATGGTGTAATCTATGGAACATTCAAAATATTAATAATTTAAACTCACGGTTCAAAAAAGAATATAAAACATCTAAAGACAAATTCTATAAACTTAAACATGGATATATATCTAAATATTTCATATGTTATCTAAAAAATATCAAAAAATCATTATATAAATCACCAGAATATGGGTTCGCAAAAGGACGCAGAAATTACAAAGAAGAAGATATCGATTGTGCAATTCGAGAATTCACTGAAGAAACTAACTATACTATCAATGACATCAATATATTAAATTATAACATTACTTTCGATGAAAATTATATAGCATTAAATAATATCAATTATCAACATAAATATTATATCGCTATATGCAACTCTAATGAAAAACCATATATTGATATCAATAATAAAAATCAAATTAATGAAGTCAATAATATTAAATGGTGCACTCTGTCAGAAGTCATGAAATCTATTCGTAAATATGAAAAATGGAAATCATCTTTAATTAAAAATGTAGTTTCATATTTCATCAATTATATTAAACGATATAAACAATATAACTATCAATAAATTATAGTATTTGTAAGTAACTATGTTATCATCATATGCACATTCGACGGTAAACCTAAACGTGAGATATCCTCTATAAATATACCAAATAATATACTAAAACTAATTATTGATATATAATATTTATCTTTCGATATCAAAAATATCAACATAAATACTATGAAATATTTCTTTATATCTATCTTCTGCTTTATTAATAAACTTGGCTTATCATCACAACCTGACACATTTATCGTATCTGACTCTATTATATTTAAGGTTATATATAATAATATCACTACACATATCACAAGTAATTTACCTAAATATATTTTATTACCATCTCGCCAGGCATTATAAAAATTATATGACAAAAATAATATCAATAATAATAATAGTCCTAACTTCTTCAATATGTCTAATATATTTACATATTCTAAATTAAAATTTAGTTCCATATTCATATTACCCAAAATATCAAATATATCTATCGGACTTAATTGTAAAAATACTATTATTAATAATGTTAATGTAGAAAATACGATCTTACTTACATTATCCTCTGTCAAATTACGATACGATGATAATAAATATATAAAACTACAATATATCATAAATTTTATAAATGTATCAAATTTAAATAATAATGTCTGCGTTTCAGTTGCATCCTTACATTTATGCAATTCATTAAATAAGAACACATTCATTATATAAGCACTACCGGAAACTATCAAAAATAAATAATAAAATTTATCCTTCAAGATATTTCCACTATCAATCTCAAAATTATTCATATATTATATTAATTATATAATAAATATAAATTTTTTATATTATATTAATATATATATATTATGCTTAAAAAAACGGTCAGAAAATCTAACCAAAAATCTAAAAGAAAATCTAACCAAAAATCTAAAAGAAAATCTAACCAAAAATCTAAAAGAAAATCTAACCAAAAATCTAAAAGAAAATCTAACCAAAAATCTAAAAGAAAATCTAAAAGAAAATCTAACCAAAAATCTAAAAGAAAATCTAACCAAAAATCTAAAAGAAAATCTAACCAAAAATCTAAAAGAAAATCTAACCAAAAATCTAAAAGAAAATCTAACCAAAAATCTAAAAGAAAATCTAAAAGAAAATCTAACCAAAAATCTAAAAGAAAATCTAACCAAAAATCTAAAAGAAAATCTAAAAGAAAATCCAACCAAAAATCTAAAAGAAAATCCAACAATAAATACACGAAAAAATCTAATAAAAGTATTAAAAGAAGAGGAGGTAATCTTAACAAAATCATGGATACGGCATCCGGATTTATGAACAAGGCAGACGGATTGTTTAACACGGCAAACAATATAGGGGCAAAGCTGGCTGCAAATCCATTAGTCGCACAAGTAGAAAAGGTCGCAAAAAGGGCTGTTGATAACATAAATCAACCACAACAATTACAACAACCACCATATTCACCACAACAATTGGGTGGTAAAAAAAAACGTAATAAAAAGAAATAAATTAACATTATATTAATATTTTTTATATTTCATATATATATGAAATCTAATAACAAATTAGATAAAAAATCTAATAACAAATTAGCTAAAAAATCTAATAACAAATTAGCTAAAAAATCTAATAAAAAAGTAGCTAAAAAATCTAATAACAAATTAGCTAAAAAATCTAATAACAAATTAGCTAAAAAATCTAATAAAAAAGTAGCTAAAAAATCTAATCACAAATTAGGTGGTGGTGTCAAGCGAACTGTTGCGGATAAATCATCTTTTCATGAAGCATTTCATAAAAATTCACGTCCACTACGTCGTAGTGTTGAACAAACAGACCATCCGAAAACAGTGTTAGATACTATATGTGATATAACTGGAAACTGTTTAGATAATGCTAAATCAATATATAATAATAGTACTCACCGAAATATATTAGATTTATATGCAGATATTATTATAACTTATATTATAGAAACGATAGAAGATGATGCGGTACTAAATGAAATATATACATTTGTTCAGAATTTTCAAGAAAAAGGTTCGATTGAGGCAACCGAGACACTATTTGGAGAATTACCTTCAAAAATTTTTAAATCTTTAACTCCCGGATTTTTATATAGATTAATAATGATAATACAGAAGAAATTAGCTGGAAATGGTATCCCTCTACTAACACATTCTGAGAAAATTATTTTGCACACAAAAATATAACTAGCTGTAAAAAAAAATGTGATAAATTATTTCCTATTTTTACCTCAAGTATCTCCAGTATTACCATCTGTTAGTAAACTAATTTCAGATGTTATAGGACAGTAGATATAATTATTATATTTTTATTTTATAATATTAGTTATAATGGAAAAGATAAATATTTTGAAAATTATATGTACTATATTATCTACAGCAATTATCTACATAGTAACAAATTTATCTATTATAACTAAACATGAACAGATGAGCATAGTAAATTGTTTTATACATAATCAAGGACAAGTTTGTTTATTTGGAGTTATATGTGGAATTGTTATGATATTTCTCGGCATTGTTCAAGTTATATTTATAACATTAGATAAATATGAATCAATAAAATTATATAATATTATTTTACTAATTTTAGGTATATTATTTTCATTTATGAATAACTATGTATTAATTCGTATATTTCCTGCATTTATATTGCAAATAATAATTATTTTATTATAATATTAATTATTTTATTATATTAAATTAAATATATATGCAGATATTACTATAAAGTATATAAAAATATGATAGTAAATTACTAGCAACTTTTTGTAATTTGATAGTATTTAGTAATAAATAAAAAAATTGATTGTATATATTTAATTATATATCATTATGTCACATAAATGTTTTGTATGTGATCAATTACTTGTATGTAATAATCATAAAGTTACAAATATAACTACGATTAATTATTATTATAATATACATAATTATCAACAAATCAATAGAGATTTTTGTATACATAATTTTCACTATTATGAATGGTGTAAACCATGTTGTTCAGGGCGCCATGGTATATGTACATTGGATTGTGACTATTATAATGTATTAAAAGATAATTATAATTTAATGTGTAATACTAATTTTACATTATTTATTATCCAACCTGAAATATATGTTAATAATACCACATTAATAAATACAATATGTTTACAAAATAAATATACTATTCAAAATACATATGACATGTTTTAAATACATATAAAAATGTTATAAATATTTGACAACATATTTTTTTTTTAATTTAATAAAATATTAATTAATGTTGTATCAATATAAATTGGAAATTTATAATTCTTATTATTTTTTTTTATATTTAATAATTTCCAATTTAAATTTGAAATTATTAACATATTTATTTTTGAAAATAAATCAAATAATATTTTTTTAATTGTTCTTAATCCGACTGAATTGTGAGCATATTTTGTGAAAATATAATTGATTATATTTTTTTGCAATTTAAATTTACTAGTATCTATACATATTTCAGAATAAATTGACGGTAATATATATTTATTTATGATAATATTTTTTTCAGATGAATTATAATCATAAATTTGTAATTCATGAATTCGATCTAATAAAATTGGATTAATTTTTTCTTTATTATTATATGTAAATACAAAAATACATTTAGATAAATCAATATTTATATCACTAATATATTTATCCATAAATTTATTATTCTGTACTGGATCAGTTATATGTATTAATAAATCCATAATTTCAATCCCTTTTTCAGTTTGCGATAATTTATCTAATTCATCAAAATATATTATGGGGTTCATTACTTGATGTTTAATTAATATTTCTACAAATTTACCATATTTTGAACCCTCATATGTAAAACTATGACCATCAAAATATGATGCGTCTGATAACCCTCCTAAATTTATAAATTCAATGGGACGATTATTTAAACATCTTGATAACCCTTCTTTTATAATTGTTGTTTTTCCGACACCCATTGGTCCTGTTATACCAAATATTGCCGGAGATGATGAAGAATTTGTAATAAATATACTTAAGATTTGTAATATATAATTTTTAATATTATTATTACCATATATTACTGTATCTAAAATATTTTTAGAATTTGACAAGAAATTATTAATTTCATTACTATTATTAAATAAATTCTCAGAAATTTTATGATAATTATTAAATGGAATTTTAAATAATGTATTAAAATATTGCTGGTATTTATGATATTCTGGATTTGTTTGCTCTAAATTTTTAAACATCTCATATTTATTTATTAAATATGTTTTCTCATTACAAGATATTGGTAAATTAAATATTTGAAATCTATAAGGTACTATATGTATATTATTTTTAAAAATTATTAATTCATATTTTTTTATACACTCTTTATTGTTTATTGTTAATTTATTATAATATTGTTTCTCTTGTTTTGAATACTTTAATTGTACAATATTTCGTTGTCTGCGCAATTCCATTATATTATTATATATAAATTAATATCAATTATACTACAATTATAAAATTTATTCACATACTGTTTCATATAATTTAAAAATTGTTGAAAATTATTATTTATATTATACTAACATTGATTATAAATATATTAATAATATTTACTTATATAAAAAAAAAATTGATATGAATATTTATAAACTAAAATAATAAAATAATAAATTGAATAATATATATGTTATACAATATTGATCCACATAATTTAGAATATATATGTTATTTATATATTACCAATGATATATTCCATAATTTATATACAAATATAGGAAAATTATACTATAGTTCTAAATTACTTCAACATACTATTAATACTATATTAATTGAAGATTATAATATTATTTTAGATGTAATTATATATCTAAAATTATATAATCCTATTAATAATCCGACGAATAAACCCTGTAATTATAATAATGTTTTTATATATAATAATTTATATGATACTTATTTAAATACTATTTATGAAAAATGGCAATCATTTAATGAATATAGATTAAATATATACCAATACATTAATGATATTATATATATTAAAAATTTAAATTTATATAAAAATAATGGAGTTAAATATATTACCGATTTTAATATTAATAAATTATATATTCCAAATAGTTATAAAGATAGCAAAAAATTCATAAATAATATTGATATGGCATATTTATGTATTACTCAAAATGAAAATATTACATATACCACAAATATATCTAAAGAATTAAAAGATTTAAATAATCCAATACATTTTGAGTTATTATGTTATGCTATCAAACAACATGTCACTGTTATTAAAAATATATCTAAATATAATTTCACAATTAATCAAATAATTAATCTATTACATCACAATATATCAGTATATAAATATTTACCAAAATCTATATTAAGTAATATTAATATTCTAGAACATATTATATTATATACAGATGAACCTGATAAGATTAAATTATATAAATTAGATTCCGAAAAATTAGAACATATTTTAAATATTAATACTAAATATAATTTTAATTTACAACACAATACAGATTGTAATAAAAAATATATTTCATTTATATTATATTATATCTCCAAGTTTCATTCACATATTAATATTATTAAAAAAAAATTATATAATAATAATAAATTATTCTCAATATGTTATGATAAATTATATATATATATTATAAATGGATATATATATTCTAATTATATATATCAATATACGCTCAAACTAAATAAAAATATGTATACAATAAATATACCAATAAATTATAATAAATTAAATATTAATATCGCAAATAGTTTCAAAAACATTTTAGGACAGTCTGCTACTACATTTAATGTAATACTATTATATAATAAATTATGTTCATCAGATGGTATCGAAGTACAAAATAAGGTTTATACAATACATTATCTAAATGAAGATTGGTTAAATATATTAAAATATCCAGATATTAATAAGATTTATATATCGGATTTATTTCATATATTATTAACATATTTCCCTGAATATATTAAAATAGAATTTACGTCAAAATATATAAATAATTTACTACAATTTACTAAAAACTAAATCACTTAAATTTATTTATAATTTACTACAATTTACTAAAAACTAAATCACTTAAATTTATTTATAATTTACTACAAAATTTGTCATGTCTTCACAATTTTTTAATGAAGATGTATTATTTATATTTGTTTGACTTATATTTACACTAGTTAATTTCACACATTTCGATAATACACTTATATCAGTTATTTTTGTTCTACTTATATTTAAAGTTCGTAAATTTAATAATTTTGATAATATATCTATATTTTTTACATTTGTTGCAGATATATTTAATATCTTTATATATACACATTTATGTAAATATATTATATTATTTATTTCTGTATCACTAATATTTAATATTAACAAATCTAAACAATTCTCCAACGCTGATATGTCTATTATCTTTGTACTATTTAAATTTAATATTTGCAATTTAATACAATTCGATAAGGCAGATATATCAGAAATATATGTTCTATTTAAATTCAAATTTATTAAATTATTACAATTTCCAAGTACACTTAGTTCTATTATAGAAGTATTCATTAAATATAATCTCTTTAAATTATTACATATACATATACATAATACACTTATATCTTCAACTAACGTATCATTTAAATATAATATTCGCAATTTTTGTAATCTTAATAATACTGATATATCTAATATTTTCGTGTATGATATATTTAAATAAGATAATTTCTCACAATTACTTAATACTGATATATCCATTACATTTATACATTTTGATAAATTTAATTCGCGTAATTCAGTCAATTCTCGCATTATATCTATATTTATTAATTCATTACAACCTTCTAAGTTTAATACTGTTATTTTTTTAGAATTTAACAAAGGCGTTATATCTATTAGATTTGTATAAGATATATCAACTGTTGTCAAATTATATAAACTATATAATACAGATATATCTGTTATAACAGTATTTCCTATATACAAATTTACCAAATTTTTATGATTATATAAGGATGAAAGATTATTTATCATCGTAAATTCTAAATTAATTTCAGTCAAATTAGTTAACTTAGATAATATTGAAATATCTGATACATTAAAATTATTCAAATTTAATTGTTGCAAATTTATACATTTACTTATACATCTCTCCTGATATATATTAAACCTATAACTTTTAGAATTATTTAAATAGGAATTATTATTATTTAGTTTCAAATTTATTATATATTTATTATTTATCATCTTACAAATTAACATTAATTTAAAAAATATTGTCTCATTTATTATTTTATAATTTAATATATACTCTAATATGTATTTATCTAATTCTAATAAATTTAGTAATAATACCATAATTATATATATATATAAATAAATCAATTTCTAAATAATATATTCAGTGAAAATTATCATATTAATTAATAAGTTCCTCAGTTTTTATATATTTTTATAGTATATATGTACGACTTAAATAATTCAAATTGTAATAACTCATACCAACAAAAAATCCATGGTGGCAATGTATTCATTAAGTCAATCATTAAACCAGCTAATAAGTCGGTTATTAAACCAATCGGTAATTTCTTACAAAATTTATCTATGATAGAAAAAATTGGTAGTCCTATCACTATTGTTGTGGGAGGAATATTATTAAGTGTATTGTCGGTTATGTTATTTTGTGAATTTAATAAAAAATCAAAATTATGTAATTGGTTGTATACTAATAAATTATATTAATTATATATATATATATATATATATCGGTATGGAGCAGAATTTTAGAAACATATATTTTATTATTGTGATTACACTAAGTATCGTTATGCTTATTATATTGATCCCAGGAGTATTACCAAAACCATATAAAAATATATATAAAAAATTATATAAAAAATTATATAAAAAATTATTTAAAAAGAATACCAAAAAAAAATAAAAATAAATAAATTTTTATATATTATATATTCACAACATTAATATAGTAAATTAAACATATTCACTCAAAAATAATAAAACTATCGCGTGACACAGTATAGTACTATTATTTTTTTTATATTATATATATATATATATAATGTACAATTTGCAACCAAGTGAGTTTAAAGGTGGAGAAAATGATAATTCAATTAAACCTATAGAAACAACTAATTCTGAGAAACCCACTGAAACGACTGCAACATGGATAATTATAGTTATAGTATTAGCAATTATTCTTATTATTATAGTCCCACTCGCAATTGGATTTTTTATGTTTGGTAGTGTATTTTATGTATTTACATTTATATTTACACAGATTGGGTCAATATTCGAATATATTATTTCATCATTTATCAATATATTTTAATCTATTTAAATTTAATATAATGACATTAGAATTAAAATATGTAATGATCATAGTTATAATATATGTATACATCTTTTTAGTTATCGTATGCTAATTCGTTGCAAATAAATTCCGTTAGAGATTAAAAAATAAACACACACACACGGTAGTAAAATACTGTAAATGATGATATAATCGACACATTTAGATGAGTATAAATTACATAAATTGTTCTATGAGAATGTATATATATATATATACATTTTGTTATATGTTAAATTAATATGTATCAATTAAAAATAAATTTTTTATAGTTATTTAAATGCATACTAAATTAGTAATATCTTCTTCTTTATATGGATTATATTTTTCATAATTATCATTATAATATAATTGAATTATTTTTACGATAAAGTTGTTATAATCTTTAGATAATTCTTCCTTAATTGTTTCAACTAATAAGTCAATTTTATCTCCTAATTTAATTTTAAGATTTTTATTTTTATTTCGAGTAATATCTGGATTAAATCGAATAATTATAACTGATTTTCCACCAATTCCATTTACAATTTCATTAATTCTAGAACATTCACAAATATCCTCATATGAATTATGCTGATTTTCATCAATTTCTACAATTATAGAATGTTTATTTAATTCAAAATAAACATCTGGGCGTTTTTTAGAACATCCTTGAAGCATTTTACTTGAATTATATTCAAATTCATAATCAATATTTTTACGCAAATATCTTACAATTGCCCATTCTTTTTTATTCATTACTTTTTCACAATCCTTACAAATAAATTTGGAATTTTCTTTAATATCACAATATTTACATAATTTTTTTATATTAGTTTCATAATCTGCTGGACAATGTATTTGACATAATTTATTATTTTCAATTATAAAGTTATAATCATTATTACAATTTTCAACACTACATTTATTATATAAATTTATATCAATCATATCGTTCTTTTTATGATTAGAGCAAAATCTCATTCTATTTTCTGTAAAACCAAATGTAGCATCTTCATTACATTTATCTTCTTGACATTTTTTACTGTCAAAATCAATCATTCCTGACAGTTGATGTAAAGTACAGACTAATGATTTTGTATGATTTGAAAAATTATATTGTGCTCTATATTGACAATTTTGAATATTACAATATCTATATTTAATATTTATCATATTTTCTAAATGATGTATATTACAATATAATGGATTTGATTTACCTATATAATTAAAACTTGCACCAATATTACAATCAGTTTCAAAACATTTATAATGTATAACATCTTCCATATTTTCTAAATAATGTTCTGCACAATATAATGGTCTTTTTTCATCAGGATAATTATAAGATGGATTTTTAAAACATGTTTCATGAACACATCGTGTATGGACAATATCTTCCATATTTTTTAATTTATGCTTACTGCAATATTCAGGATATTTTTCACTTGGTAAATTAAAATTGGGAGTTTTAGTACATTTTTTACATTTTTTATTATTTATATTTACCATATTTGGTAATTTATGTGTATCACAATATAATAATTTTTTTTCTCCTAAATAATTGAAACTTGCACGAAATTTACATCCATTCTCATATTTACAATTATTATGAATATTCGAAATATCAATCATTGTTTCTTCAGCATGGTCTTTACAAAATCTTTTTTCATTTTTATCAATATAATTATAATAAGCATATTCTCCACATCCATGTATTTCACATCGTTTACTTTTTAAATCTATCATTTGCTCTGTTTTATGTTCGTTACAATATTTAGGACTTTTTTCAGTAGGTTTATTATATATTTTTGAATGAATACATCCTACAATTATACATTTATCTTTTACATTGCACATACCAATTAATGAATGTTCTTCACAATAAATACCGATTGTTTGATCAATTGTATTAAATACAGGAGTTGTTGGACAATTTTCATATAAACATCCTTTTCTTTTTTTATGTGGAATCATATTTTGTAATTGATGTTTTCCACAATGCGTTGGTTTTTTATCACTAGATTTACGAAACGTAGCTCTTTCTTCACAATTTTGACACTTAATCCATGTAATTTCAACGGTCTCTTCTACTTGTTCTTTTCGATGAATCGGACAAAAATTATTATTACCATTTTTATTAATATCCTTAAATCTATATACAGCACGTTTATTACAAATTGTATCACTGCAAATTACCATAATTATAATTTAATATTATAATTATATATAGGTATCAATTTTTAAATAAATTTTAATATAATTAAAATAATAAAATTGATTTAAAATTATAATTAATTAATATATAAATAATCTTTTAGTATAATATATAAATGTCATTATATAAGGAAGATTTAAACAATGTTTATATTCCTGAGATACGAGAGATAAAATTTAGTTTAGCAAATCCTGAAGAATTATTAAAAACTCCAGAAATTAAGAATCATAATTTGTATATGACATCTAGTGATATAAATTCGAAAGCATATCCTGAACAAGGAGGCCTGTATGATTGTCGTATGGGAATTATTGATAATAACCTTCGTTGTGAATCGTGTCATAATACTAATCAACTTTGTCCAGGACATCAAGGTCATATAAAATTATGTAAGCCTGTATTTTATATGCATTTTCTACCAAGGGTATTGAAGGTTCTTAAATGTGTATGTTATAGTTGTTCCAAATTATTAATTCCAAAAAATCATGGAGTATTTAAATCTACTCTTACGAATCATATGAAATTTGAAAAAATATTATTAGAATGTAAAAAAGTTAAACGGTGTAATGAAAATCATCAAGGATGTGGTGCGATATTACCTACTAGATATTTTAAACATAAACATAATATCGGTGAAATATATGCTGAATGGAAAACTAGCGATAAAAAAACCAATAAAGTATTATTGGATGCTGAAATGGTCATGTGCATCTTTAAGAAAATTACTGATGTAGATATTACAGCTCTTACATTTGATCCTAAATATAGTCGCCCAGAATGGATGATATGTAGTGTATTTCCAGTGAGTCCTCCATCTGTGCGACCATCTGTTAGACAAGATAATAATCAACGTGCAGATGATGATTTAACATATAAATTAATTGAAATTATCAAAATTAATATGCGATTAGAAGCACAAATTAAAGAAAATAAACCTGAAAAAACTATTAAAAATTACGTAGAAACATTACAATATCATGTCGCTACATTAATTAATAATGAATCACCATTTGGGTCTGGTGTGCCTCCCGCAATTGTTCAGCGTTCTGGAAGATTATTGAAATCTTTAATTGAACGTATTAAAAGTAAAGATGGCCGAATTCGTGGAAATTTAATGGGAAAACGTGTGGATTATTCTGCACGTAGTGTAATTACTCCTGATCCAACAATTCGCCTAAATGAACTTGGTGTTCCGATTAAAATTGCTCGTAATTTATCATATCCTGAAAAAGTCCATCGAAATAATATTAATAAAATGAAATTATTAGTACTAAATGGTCCGACTGTATATCCTGGTGCGAAAATTATATTTAAAGCTCGATATGGTTCTCAAAAAGATCTTAAATATGTCAATCTAAAACAAATGGCGAATGATTTAGAAATTGGCGATATTATTCATCGACACTTAGTTGATGGAGATATTGTTCTATTTAATCGTCAACCATCTTTACATAAAATGTCGATGATGGGACACTATGTACGTGTTATGCCAGGTCTTACTTTCAGACTTAATGTAGCGGCATGTAATCCGTATAATGCAGATTTTGATGGTGACGAGATGAACTTACATTGCCCCCAATCGATAGAGTGTGTATCGGAGTTGATGCATATAGCGAATGTAGATATGCAAATAATAAATCCGCGTAATAGTGCGCCTGTGATATCGTTAATTCAAGATCCGAAATTAGCGATCTACAAGATAGGATTAGAGCATGAGAATTTGCGTTCTCAGCGTCCACATCCTGATTTGGAAAATAAGTATTATTTTGATAAGAAGTATTTTATGGATTTAATGATATATAATAATGATTTTACAAATATTCGGCAATTGCCCGAAGATACCCATGGATATTATAGTGGAGAACAAGTATTATCCACAGTATTACCTTCGATTAATATGAAGAAAGAAAATTTCACGATAACAAATGGAACTTTAAAAGGAACTATTATTCAAAATGATGCAGAAATTATTCATAATATTCATAATAAATTTGGTAAAGATAAAGCATGCAATTTTATTAATAATGTTCAAAATGTATTAAATCAATATTTATCTAAAGCTGGATTTAGTGTAGGAATAAGTGATTTAATTATAGATGATAATATCAAAGATGACATTAAAAATACATTACAAGACAAAGTAAAAAATATTGATAAAATATTATATAATATTCAAAATGGATTACTTGAGAAAAAATATTGTAATAATCTTCATGATGAATTCGAATTATTAGTAAATAAAGAACTTAATTCTGCAGTTGATATTGCAGGAGATATTCTCTTACAAAATTTAAATTCAGTTGATAATAGTTTTATTATGATGGCTACATCTGGTTCTAAAGGAAAATCATTAAATTTAAGTCAAATGATATCTTGTGTAGGACAACAAAATTTAGAAGGTAAACGTATTCCATCACACTTTGGTAATAGAACATTACCACATTTTCCACAATTTGATAATAGTGCTATGTCTAAAGGATTTGTCGAAAGTAGCTTTTATGGTGGTATTAACCCATTTGAATACTTCTTCCATGCGATGGGAGGTCGCGAAGGATTAATCGATACTGCAGTTAAAACTAGCGAAACAGGATATATTCAAAGACGACTTATTAAAGCGATGGAAGATATCAAAATTTGTTATGATAATACTGTCAGAAATCATAACGAACATATTATACAATTCTCGTATGGTGATGATAATATTAGTCCTGTAAAATTAGAAAAAATCAAAATGAATAAAGAAATCTACTGTGATCTATTAGAATTTGAAAGTAGGTATAAAAATTATATTAATACTGATCTTAAATTCGTTCTAGATAAAAATATATATAAAACTACTATCGCCAATAAATCAAATAAATTATTCGACAATTATTATAATAAATTATTAGATGGACGTATATATTTACTACAATTATTCGGTACTAGTATAGACACAGAATTAATTGTAGTACCTGTTAATGTTGATAATTTAATATTAGATAATATTAATCTATTCCAATTAAATAATAATTTATCAGATATTCTACCATCATATATAAATGAAACTGTTAATAATTTAATAGATGAATTTAATGCAGTTTTAACTAATAAAGTATTCTCAATTACATTATTATTCAAATTATCACCATATAATATTATCTTTAAAAATAAATTAACGAAACTTATTTTCGATAAATTAATTGAAGATATTAAACGAATTTATTATAATAGTTTTATTGACCCTGGAACTATGGTAGGAACTGTAGCAGCACAAGCAATGGGAGAACAATGCACACAAATGACATTAAATACTTTCCACTCTGCTGGTGTATCTGCAAATTCAAGTGTAATTTTGGGATTACCTAGATTAAAAGAAATTTTAAATATTTCTAAAAATTTAAAAAGTCCATCGGTATCAATTAGTCTTAAAAAAAAACATTTAGATTTATCCGAAATTAAACAAATCGAAAATAATATTATTATTGTTACTATTAATAATATCATTGTTTCATCTAGTTTATATTTTGACCCAGACGATTCAAACTCAGTAGTACCAGAAGACCAAGAAATTATTAATAAATATATTGAATTCCAAAATCAATTTAATATTGATGACTTGTTCGTAAATGATATTAATAGATGTCCTTTCGTATTACGACTAGAATTCGATAAATATACGATGATTAAATATGATTTATCTATGAATAATATTTATAATAAAATTATTTCATATTATGGTAATAATGTTGATATTATATATTCTGATAACAATCGTGATCATTTAATATTTAGAATTAAATTTAAAGAAAAATTAAACCCATTAAATGATTATATAGAATTATTCAAAAAATTAGAAAACAATATATTAAAAATTATTTTAAATGGTATAAAAAATATTAAAAATACTAATATCTCTAAATTTAAAAATATTTCTATTACTGAAGATGGCACAAATAAAGGAACATTTGAAGTATTTGAAGATATTACAATCGAAACAAGTGGTACAAATTTATTAGACATTATTAATTTAGATTATGTAGATAGTTATAAAACCATCTCTAATCATATTTATGAAGTATTCAATATATATGGTATCGAAGTCGCTAAACAATTATTAATTAATGAAATGACTAAAACATTTTATTCTAGTGGCGCTATCGTAGATATTAGACATGTTCTATTATTAATTAATATTATTACTTATAAAGGATACTTAATGTCAATCGACCGATTCGGAATTAAAAAATCAGATTACGGTATACTTGCACAATCTAGCTTCGAAGAAACTCCTGAATTATTATCTCGTGCTAGTATATTCGCAGAATCTGACCATGTAAAGGGAGTTTCTGGTAATATCATTTTAGGACAACGTATTAAAGGTGGTACAGGTATGTTCCAACTATTATTTGATGAAGTCGGATACTTCTCTAATTTCAATAAAATTCATAATATCCAAGCAAATCTATCTGTATATAACATTGATGATTTAGATTTATATGTAAATTTCAAAACTATCGATGATGTCGATTTAATGCTCCCCGAAATAACAGTTAATTTAATTTAATTTAATTTAATTTAATATTTCAAATTATATTATACTTAAAAAAATATTTAAAAGTTTTTTTTATTATTAATGTATATTAATTTGTAACATATTTTGCTACAAATCTGGTTATAACGTTATTGACAGTTAATAATAAAGTTTTATAATATTCATATATATTTACATTTTTTTTGTTGATTTGTTTTTCCTATCACGTGCTGCAATTATACTACATTTCTCATCTATTTTTATATTTTCGTTGTCATTATCTTGAGGCACTATACTTATTTTACATTTGCCCTTTACAACTTTACCTTTATATTCATCATTTATATCTAATTTTGTACATCCTGGTTTATGTTTATTCGTACATGTCTTTTTTGATTTTTTTGGACAAGAAGCTCTGAATGCAGAAAATTCATCTCTTACATATTCATAATTTTTATATTTAGGTTTCCCTAACATTTTATTTACTATATTATGCAAATTATAAACAAATTTGGAGAAATTCTCTCTATTTTTTAAATGATATTCTTTTTTTTCAAACCACTTTAAATTCTTCAAATTTATTGTTAAATTCTCTCTACAAGATTTACATGGCAATATATGCTGTAAATTTTCTATCATTGTTGCATAATAATCTTGAACTTTATAATTTTTTATACTATGTTCTTTATTATATATTTTATTATATTTTTTTGGATCAGCAGGATAATTAAAACTTGTTATATGCAAAGTAAACCAATATGCACTGCCGAAAATTTGTGTAATCATACCATCTGATGAATTATAATCTTTATTTCGTAAACAACATTTATAACTTTTTAAATTTTTATTCATATATAAATATATTATATAAAAATAATATATGTAGTAATTTAAATTTAATAAATAAATAAATAAATAAATAATATAAAAACTAATCAATACAATTTCGTACATATTATTAAATATTTGTCATTAAGCTTTATATTTATAGGGTGTGATCACATACTCTGGAATGTTCCTGTTATACAGAAACTTTCATGTAATGTCAAGTATTATGACTAAGTAACCGGATCAAATTTTTTTGCATTGTACACCATGTATTATATGATTAAAGTGAATTTCATTATTGAATATGATCCCCACAGTTCATATTATTTTTTTCATATACAATATCATATTGTTCTTTATTATTATTATTGTTATTATTATCACACTTGAAATTGACCCGTCCAAACCGATTTGTATATATAATACACCACATTCGTTCTTGTTTGTATAAACAAGATACAATATTAGTCATATTTTTATGAATATTCAACATGACTACATCATAAGTTAGGTTTGTATATTTATCTTCTGGTATATGCAAGTGAGTTGTTCCATTGTATACGGATAGTTTGAATATTAATTGTTCCCCGTCATTGTAAATATGTAATCCCCAATATGTTCCTGCGAACTGTTTACGAGAGTTAGATTCACACTGTATAAGATACAATATCATATCATAGAAGTTCCTCTCACACTTATGTGTTGTCGTTTCTTTTAGATTTTCAAAATATTCTAGTGCATTTATACATAACATTTCAAAGACTTTATTTTGAAAATACTTAGATATATGTAAGTTATCATTGAATTCTTGTTGTAGTGTATTATATTTATTAACTACATGATTATATTTATCATGTAACAAATCATATGATATCTTACATGAATCTAAATTTGTATCATACACTTTATTTATATTTAATAGCTTAGAACATTCTTTGTTGATCATGTAATTATTCTGTATGATAATATAAACTTTGTATACCGATGAGATTGACATACCAACAGCAACTAATGAACACAATATACTCATATTTTGCATGACATCCTTCATTAATCCAGTGTCACATACGAATCCATTAATGAACACACATACACATGTACATATGTTAGCATGTACTCCATAGTCTCTTACACAATTATCATACACTTTTGCTACCATTTCAACTGACAACAAATCAGTTGCATACGCATTACATATGTATATGATCATGCACCCAACCACGATTATTCCACACTGTTGTTTTGGAATTAGCGTTATTGTAATTACGAGTAATACTATCATAACTGCGATTAATGCATATAAATTGGCACATATATTTCGGTGAGCAACTATATATATACTTCGGCATGTTTTAATTATCTGTGCCTTGTGCACCACAATTGTGTAACACCCATTTATGTATAGAACCACACTGAACCGAATGTTGTCTTGTTGCTCTGACATAATAAACAGCACACTGACCAGAACCATTAGACATGTATTGAAATCAGTATACATACTTGACAGATGTCATTATATTTAGAATCTATCATTTTTATATTATATGTGTAATATAATATATTATATAAAAAATATCCATAACTTGTATAGAATAAATATCACTAAAGTGCAACAGCACTTGATATTGTCATTCCTCCTACAACACATATTACCCACACTATATATGGCACTGAGTCATACAATATCGTCAATATTATTCCATCATTCACGAATGCCAATAGAAATATTGTAATATTAATGAATATACTTTTTAGCATAGTTTTTAGCATTCTGTCACGCTGAATATAGTATCGAACAATGATTGCTGGAGTACTAATTATTAGAATACTAAGTACAGATGCGTCGACAACAAACATGTAATCGTTAAGAGGAAAAATGTTGTTGTCATAAATTGTAACTATTGCATACAAAATACTGTTCATAACCAGGATTAACAATATCTTGTAAACCCACAAATATTCTGCATACGTAGAATACATATAACACATAATTTTATGATAATATATATTTAAATATTATTCATTTTTTTTTATGATGTGTATTAAAAAATAATATATATATAATTTATTCTGATTTGTTCATAATTTCTAGAGAAATATTAATAAAATTTCCAGATTGATTAAATGATTCACATGGAGCGATTTGTGAAGATTCATCTTTTATTGAACTCATTAGATATACTTCCATTATATTACCATTCTCGATTCGTGCGAAGATTTTAGAATGATATATATCACTTTGACGAAATGTTCCATCGCCCCATTCTTGTGGAAATGACACTTTGCGTGTTGAAAGAAATATTTCTTGAATTTTCTTCCCTGCTGATGTTTCCAATGGAACAAAGAATCCCGTAGTATTAATTGCTACTCTTTGCAATAATACAGGAATTTCGAAAGGTACTAGAATATCTTCAGTAATTTCTCTATTAGATTGTTTATATAAATAATATAAAGTAATATACATTATGAACGGTTCACTTTGTTCAATATATATATGAGCTTGTGCGTGTTTATCAGATTTATAATATGTATCTCCCATTGCACCACTCGTGCATAAATGTTTTTCTTGAGTCAATTTATGAAACCCTTCTGGTGATCTTCCTACTAAGTTTTCGAAATTTAATGATAATTTTGATCCATCTGGATTTTTTAGATCAGACATTCGCGTTGTATAAATATCTTTACCTTTTACTAATTCTGGCAATTGTTTTTTATTAAATTCCGTACAAATTTGTTGAATAACATAGTTTTGAGAATATGGTGCAGTATCAATTGATTTAATTCGTTTGCGAGGTTGTTCTGTGTATTTTTCATCAACCGATGACATTGAATGTTCCATACTTTTGAATAATAGTGTGTTAAATTATATATATATAGTAATCAATTTATATATTTATATATATAAATATATATATATTATTTATGGTTTATTCCGATATATAATAAATTTAATATATAAAATTAGAATGTAAAGATATATTATAAAATTATTTTATATATTTAGTTATTATGCAAAATTTAATAGATATAAATTCTAGAATTAAATATGGAGGAGTAATTAGAGATATATTCTTAAAAGATAAGAAACAAATATTTAAATTTGAAAAGTTCAATAATATACGTATATTATATACATTAAAAGAAAAGATTGAATATTATATAAAAAATCATTTAGGATCAATTGGTGGATCTATTGACGCAGAGGCGTATAAGTTAGAGCCGAAAACAGGTTATAAATTAGCATTAAAATTTTGTCCATTAACGAAGGCTGAGATGATGCATATAATGGATATGGATTATAAGGTCTGGAAGGAGTTAGAAATATTGAAAATAATCTATGGATTATTACAAATAAATATTTCTCCGAATTTACCAATAATATATTTTTACTTTATTTGTAATAATATGCATAAGAATGATTATAATAATCCAAATATAAAAAAATTTTATAATAATCGGAAAATACGTAAAACTATAAAGGATAGTTTGACAGATGAAAATGATACGAAAGCTCATATATTAAATCGTATGATAAAAAAGAAGGATTATGGTATGAATAGTTTATGTATAGCGAATGAATTATGTGATATGACGATAAAAGATATATTAAATGAAAAATATGTAGATAAAATTGATGATTTTATGTTTAAATCGTTTATGTTTCAAATAATATCAGGGATTTATTCATATGTTAAACATGGTAATATAGCACATTTTGATTTACACGGTAATAATATATTAATATCAGAAATAACACCAGATAGATATTGGGCATATAAAATAAATAATAAAGTATATTATGTATATAATTATGGATATTTATTAAAAGTATGGGATTTTGGACGTTCTTATATTATAAATAAGGATTCAAATGAAGTTATAATAACTCAATTGAAATCGCAGATGATAAGATTTATGGATAAATTATTTGATGAAGATCCTGAACTGAAAACCGATATGTATAATACAATAACATCAGAAAATATACATTTAATTTGTTTTTGTTTTGATTTATGGAGAATAACAACATATATTTTAACAAAATTATATAAAAATGAATATTTATCTTATAAATATGCTGATACTATAAAATTATTAAAAAGTATAGAGAAAATATGTACTCGTAATTGGATTTATGGATTAGTTAATAGAAATATTACAAATACATTAGATCAATTAGTAGATTCAATATTAAATAAATATTTTACATCTTATAAAAAGGCAAATGTGAAGATAGATAAATCGAATTGTATTAATAAAAAATATTATGAATCTTAATATATTATTTATATTTATATATTACAAACGTTTACATAATAAAATAAAAAATATATTTAGAGACTTGAACAAAAAAAAATATGTATAAACTTTTTTTATAACAAATAAAAATAAATATTCATAAAAACTTATAAATATATTTTTATTAATTTTTATACCAAGTTGGTAAAACTGTCAGATTACTATCATTAAACATACCTTTCATAGTAGTGACCGAGGATGTATCCCAATTATTCAAACATTGATTAAACGATTCCACAGAATGAAACATATAACTCATATTAATTACTGCTGATGTATCCCAATTATTCAAACATTGGTTAAACGAGTCCGCATAATTAAACATACTTTCCATATTAGTGACAGATGATGTATCCCAATTATTCAAAGGTTGATTAAACGAGAACGCACCAGAAAACATACCTAACATATTAATTACTGATGATGTATCCCAATTATTTATATATTGGTTGAACTCTCTTGCAAAACAAAACATTAATTTCATATTAGTGACAGATGATGTATTCCAATTATTCAAACATTGGTTAAATAATGTTGTACCAGAAAACATACCTTCCATATTAGTGACAGATGATGTATCAAAATTATTTAAAGGTTGATTAAACGATCCCACACAATGAAACATATATTGCATATCAATTACTGATGATGTATCCCAATCTTTTATACAATCATTAAAGTTTACTTTACAGTAAAATAACCTACTCATATCTGTTATATTCCCTGTTATCCATAATGATATATTACCATATTTTAACAATGCGACTGCTCTATCATCACACCATTCATTAACAGCAGTTTTTAATTCTTGATTAGTTTTAGGTATAAAATATAACGATTTTAAATACTCTTGTGTTTCATCAATACTATTTTTAAACATTTTACAGACTTGATATATTTTAGAAATTTCTTTCGATGATTTAGGATTATAATAATATCTATATAGACAATTAAATAGAAAATATTCCATATCTTTATTTGAGAAATTCATAGTGCTTGTTAAGAATATATTTATAACAATCAATTTTATTTTATGTAATAAAAACGTTTACATAATAAAATAAAAAATATATTTAATATATGTATTAACTTTTTTTATAATAATAAAAAATAAATATTCATAAAAACTTAATACATATATTTAATCTATTTTGTATACCATTTTGGTAACAGTGTCATATTAATATCATAAAACATCCATCGCATATCAGTGACTGATGATGTATCCCAATTATTCAAAGGTTGGTTAAACGATTTCGCATGAGAAAACATACCTTCCATATCAATGACGGATGATGTATCCCAATTATTCAAACATTGGTTAAACGAGATCGCATCATAAAACATATGAATCATCTTAATGACATATGATGTATCCCAATTATTTAAAGGTTGGTTAAACGATTTCGCATGAGAAAACATATAACGCATCTCAGTGACAGATGATGTATCCCAATTATTTAAAGGTTGGTTAAACGATAACGCATCAGCAAACATACCTCCCATTTTAATTACTGATGATGTATCCCAATCTTTTATACAATCATTAAAGTTTCTTTTATCATTAAATAATGTACTCATATCTGTTATATTCCCTGTTAGCCACAATGATATATTACCATATTTTACCAATGCTTCTTTTCGATTATAACACCATTCATTAACTGCATTTTGTAATTCTTTGTTCGTGTTAGGTATAAAATATAACGATTTTAAATACTTTCTATTTTCATCAATACTATTTTTAAACATTTTACAGACTTGATATATTTTAGAAATTTCTTTCGATGATTCAGGATTATAATAATATCTATATAGACAATTAAATAGAAAATATTCCATATCTTCATTTGAGAAATTCATAGTGCTTGTTAAGAATATATTTATAACAATCAATTTTATTTTATATATTACAAACGTTTACATAATAAAATAAAAAATATATTTAGAGACTTGAAAAAAAATATGTATTAACTTTTTTTATAATAAAAATTATAAATATTCATAAAAACTTATAAATATATTTTTATTAATTTTTATACCAAGTTGGTAAAACTGTCAGATTACTATCATTAAACATACCTTTCATAGTAGTGACCGAGGATGTATCTCAATTATTCAAACATTGGTTAAACGATTCCGCAAAAGAAAACATACCTAACATATTAATGACTTATGATGTATCCCAATCATTCAAAGGTTGGTTAAACGATATCGCAATATAAAACATACTACTCATATTAGTGACAGATGATGTATCCCAATTATTCAAACCTTGGTTAAACGATTTCGCAGTATCAAACATACATTCCATATTAGTGACAGATGATGTATCCCAATCTCCGATATATTGGTTAAACGATTTTGCCCATTGAAACATATATTCCATCTCAACTACTGAGGATGTATTCCAATTATTCAAACATTGGTTAAACGAACTTGCCAAATAAAACATAAATTCCATATTAATTACTGCGGATGTATCCCAATCTTTTATACAATCATTAAATTGGTGTTTATTCATAAATAACTTACTCATATCTGTTATATTCACTGTTATCCACAATGATATATCACCATATATTAACAATGCTCCTTCTTTATCATCACACCATTCATCAACTGCAGTTTGTAATTCTTGTTTAGTTTTAGGTATAAAATATAACGATGTTAAATACTCTTGTGTTTCATCAATACTATTTTTAAACATTTTACAGACTTGATATATTTTAGAAATTTCTTTCGAAGATTCAGGATTATAATAATATCTATATAGACAATTAAATACAACATATATCATCTCGTTGTTTGAGAAATTCATAGTGCTTGTTAAGAATATATTTATAACAATCAATTTTATTTTATATATTACAAACGTTTACATAATAAAATAAAAAATATATTTAGAGACTTGAAAAAAAATATGTATTAACTTTTTTTATAATAAAAATTATAAATATTCATAAAAACTTATAAATATATTTTTATTAATTTTTATACCAAGTTGGTAAAACTGTCAGATTACTATCATTAAACATACCTTTCATATCAGTAACTGATGATGTATCCCAATCATTCAAACATTGATTAAACAATTCCGCATTATTAAACATAAATTTCATATTAATTACAGATGATGTATCCCAATTATTCAAAGGTTGGTTAAACGAGATCGCAGTATCAAACATATAACGCATCTTAGTGACAGATGATGTATCCCAATTATTTAAAGGTTGGTTAAACGATTTCGCATCAGAAAACATACTGTCCATATTAGTGACAGATGATGTATCCCAATTATTTAAACTTTGATTAAACGATTCCGCAACAAAAAACATCTCTCTCATATTAGTGACAGATGATGTATCCCAATCATTTAATGGTTGATTAAACGATACCGCACGAGAAAACATACTATTCATATCAATTACTGATGATGTATCCCAATTATTTAAAGGTTGGTTAAACGATTCCGCATGATAAAACATATAACTCATATCAGTTACCGATGATGTATCCCAATCTTTTATACAATCATTAAAGTTTACTTTACAGTAAAATAACCTACTCATATCTGTTATATTCCCTGTTATCCATAATGATATATTACCATATTTTAACAATGCGACTGCTCTATCATCACACCATTCATTAACAGCAGTTTTTAATTCTTGATTAGTTTTAGGTATAAAATATAACGATTTTAAATACTCTTGTGTTTCATCAATACTATTTTTAAACATTTTACAGACTTGATATATTTTAGAA
>Ga0307488_10000238_pt1 | contig 43239 bp, 43 predicted proteins | sample SB02metaG_FD_202248 | JGI IMG/M metagenome (GOLD analysis project Ga0307488, IMG submission 202248) | Sea-ice brine microbial communities from Beaufort Sea near Barrow, Alaska, United States - SB 0.2 | ecosystem: Environmental > Aquatic > Marine > Coastal | place: USA: Alaska | collected... | reverse complement strand
TGAGAAGGCCAAGATCACGGTGAGTTTTCTTGCACGCAAGCAGGTCGAGTATGGCTTGCTGCGAGAAGAGATCGAGCGATTGAAGGCCGAGGTGGGTAAAAAGGACGCGGGGTCTGGGGAGTGATAAAGGCTATTATCGAATATTAGGCCCACAGAAAATGGATCTCTGGAGTTTCTGGAGTCTATAAAAGAAAAAACAATCAACATTAATGTTCATAAAATAAGAGCTTAATCATCTTGGCTGAACGAATAAAAATAACCGTAGTTGGATCGGGGTATGTGGGAATGTCACTCTCGGTGCTCTTGGCGCAGCACAACGATGTGACTGTGCTGGATATTGACGCGACAAGAGTCGATAAGATTAATAATAGACAATCCACGGTTGCCGATACAGAAATTGAATCATTCTTGGCGGAAAAATCATTGTCCTTGATCGCGACATTGGACAAGCAAGTCGCCTATGACGGTGCTAGCTTTATTGTTGTGGCCACGCCAACCAACTACGATGCTGAAACAAATCGTTTTGATACCAGCTCAGTAGATGCCGTAGTTGAGGATGCGCTTAAGTTAAATCTTGATGCGTTGGTAGTGATTAAATCGACAATTCCAGTGGGTCACACAAAATCGCTTCAAGAAAAATTTAAGACGGACCGGGTTATTTTCTCTCCTGAATTTTTAAGAGAAGGCCAAGCCCTTAAAGATAACCTCTATCCATCACGAATTATTGTGGGTAGCCAGTGTAAAGCCGGTGCGGAATTTGCGGGTCTATTGACACGCGGCGCTGAAAAATTAGATATCGAGACGCTCTTTATAAGATCTACCGAGGCCGAGGCGGTCAAGTTATTTGCTAACACCTACCTTGCTATGAGAGTCTCATTTTTTAATGAGTTGGACTCATACTCACTGGCGCATAATTTAGACGCCAAAAGTATTATCAATGGCGTGTGCCTCGATGAGCGGATAGGGAGTGGTTACAATAACCCATCATTTGGTTACGGCGGATACTGCCTTCCCAAGGACACTAAACAACTGCTGGCGAATTATGAACAGGTTCCTCAAACGTTAATCGGAGCTATAGTCTCATCCAACGTTACTCGCAAAGATTTTATCGCGGCTGAAATAATAAAGCTTAAGCCGAAGACTGTAGGTTTTTACCGTCTTGTCATGAAAGCGGGCAGTGATAATTTCAGATCATCGGCGATACTGGGTATCATAAGTCGGGTGAAATCACATGGAGTTGAGGTGATTGTCTTTGAGCCAGAATATAAGGGCGCAGATCTTTTCGGTTCTAAAGTAGTAAAGAGTATCGACCAATTCAAGTTATCGTCAGATTTAATAGTTGCGAATAGGGTGGTTGATTGCCTGGTTGATGTAGGGGCCAAGGTCTTTAGTCGTGACTTGTTTGGTGATAACTAGGCGTTTTATTTTAGTAATTTTGGTACTGATGAGAATATATAAATGAGTATATGCGCAGTCATTATGGCTGGAGGTTCTGGCACTAGATTGTGGCCATTATCAAGAGCAAATCATCCAAAGCAGTTTTTGGCGCTTCACGGGTCGGAATCAATGCTTCAGGCTACGATGAAACGGTTATCGTCGTTAGAGATCGATTCTTCCATAACCATTTGTAATGAGGAGCATCGATTCTTTGTGGCTGAGCAACTTCGCCAAATTGACGCGCTTGGTGCCATTATTTTAGAGCCAGAAGGTCGGAATACGGCCCCTGCGGTTGCGTTGGCTGCATTAGCAGCCGTCGGCGATCCTCTTCTCTTGGTTCTAGCGGCTGATCACCTTGTAGAGGATGAACTGGCATTCACTTCTGCAGTTAATAAGGCAATTCCATTAGCCGAAGAGGGAAAGCTTGTCACCTTCGGTGTTGTGGCAACCTCGCCTCATGAGGGTTATGGCTACATTAAAAGAGGTGCCGAAAAATCTAGCGGATATGCAGTAGAGGAGTTTGTTGAGAAGCCCTCCTTAACTATGGCTAAAGAATATTATTCCTCAGGGAAATATTATTGGAATAGCGGGATGTTCCTATTTAAGGCGAGTCGTTACCTCGAAGAATTGGGTAAATTTAGCCCTGAGATATTAAGGGCTTGCAAGTACGCAGCTGAAGGTTTTCAGCCCGACTTGGATTTTTTACGCATGAACACTGATGAATTTTATAAATGTCCCAGTGACTCAATTGATTATGCGGTTATGGAAAAGACTGCTGATGCTGTCGTTATTCCTATGGATGCTGGTTGGAGCGATATTGGCTCTTGGTCGTCTCTTTGGGATGTGGCTCAGAAAGACGAAAATCAAAACTTCGCGCGCGGAGATACTTTGCTTCACCAGGTGAAGAATTCCTATATTAGAGCCGACCACAATTTAGTCGCGGCGATTGGTGTCGAGGATTTAGTTATTGTTTCCACTAAAGATTGCTTGATGGTTGCTCATAAGGATCACGTCCAAGACGTAAAGATCATTGTAGACAAGTTAAAGTCCGAGAGTCGTACCGAATGGGAATTACACCGTGAGGTATATCGTCCATGGGGAAAATATGATTCCATTGATAATGGTGATCGTTATCAAGCTAAGTTAATAACTGTTAACCCCGGTGCAAAGCTAAGTGTTCAGATGCACCATCATCGCGCAGAACATTGGGTGGTCGTGTCAGGTACCGCCAAGGTGAGAAATGGCGATAACACCTTCTTGCTTGCAGAGAACGAATCTACTTACATTCCTGTCGGCGTTGTGCATGCTCTGGAGAATCCAGGCAAGGTAAAGCTTGAACTCATAGAGGTGCAGGTGGGTGCCTATCTTGGTGAGGATGATATTGTCCGCTTCGACGACCAATACGGGAGAGAAACTGAAAAGCTGTGACTACTTGGCCGATTTCGTACCTTAAAAGCATGATAACAGGAGTGGTAGCTTGCCAAAAGTAACCCTTTCTAATGGTGTGAGCTTTGATTGCCCGCCAGAACTGTCTATCTTGGATTCCGCCAAAAAGCATGGAATAACTCTTGAATATAGCTGTGATAATGGCCGATGCGGGGTCTGTGTGGCGCCTATATTAGATGGCGAGACTTTGGTGTTACAATATGAGGAGGCTCTAGCGGGCGAGCTCGCTGGTGACGTGATACTCACCTGTTGCCGGACGCCAATCACTGATATCACGCTAGCAATTGAGGATTTAAGTCATCTGGGATCTTTGAAAGCAGTCACCTTGCCTTGCAGAATTGATGATCTAACACTGTTGGCGAGAGATGTTCTTGAGCTAACCCTACGATTACCCCCAGCCGCAGACTTTCAATATTATCCGGGCCAATATATTAATCTAATCGCTAAAGATGGGATTAGGCGAAGCTACTCGATTGCCAATGCCGCGAGGAAGAACAAAGAGGTTACCCTCCAGATAAAATTTGTTAACGACGGGGTGATGAGTGATTACCTGTTTAATCAGGCAGCAGTTAATGATCTATTGCGATTTGAAGGGCCGTTAGGGACTTTCTCATTTCGTGGTAATGGGTCTAAGAATCTAATATTTATGGCAACTGGAACAGGTATTGCCCCAGTTAAGGCCATTCTGGAGTCTCTTGATAGCCAAAATATTAAGGGTAGCAATGTGTATGTAATTTGGGGAGGGCGCTACCTAAAGGATTTGTATTGGGATCCGTCTCAGCTTGCGCTTCCACATCGATATGTACCAGTCCTTTCTCAAGAGCAAGACTGGCAAGGTTTTAAAGGTCATGTCCAAAATGCCTTGATGAGCTTGGAGCTTGATCTGGCTGCCAGCACCGTTTATGCGTGCGGCTCAGAATTAATGATTAAAGAAAGCATGCAATTGCTGGCAGATAATGGCTTGCCTAAAAATCAGTTTTATTCTGATGCTTTCGTAACTTCAAATTAGGGTTTAAAAAATGATAGCAGTTATTCTAGCAGGTGGTTTAGGCACTCGATTAAGCGAAGAAACAGGCGATAGGCCTAAACCGATGGTGGAAGTGGGTGGCAAGCCTATCCTATGGCACATTATGAAGATGTACTCTGCGCACGGAATAAATGATTTTATAATTTGTTGTGGTTATAAAGGCTATGTCATCAAAGAGTACTTCGCTAACTATTTTTTACATATGTCGGACATAACGTTCGATATGCAAAAAAATACCATGACCGTTCACAACGAACGAGCCGAGTCATGGAAAGTTACCCTTGTTGATACTGGCGATAAATCAATGACGGGTGGTCGACTGCGCCGTGTTAAGGAATACCTAAAGGATGAAGAATCTTTTTGCTTTACCTATGGCGATGGTGTCGGTGATATAAATATTACCGAGTCAATCAGATTTCATGAACAGCATGGTAAAGATGCAACGATTACTACTACTTATCCTCCAGGTCGCTTTGGTGCTTTAGATATTACGGATGGTGAAGTGAGAAACTTTCATGAGAAACCAAGAGGCGATGGAGCCATGGTCAATGGTGGATTTTTTGTATTAAAGCCAAAGGTAATAGATTTAATTAAAGATGACTCTACGCTGTGGGAAGAGGAGCCGTTAGTCGAACTCTCAGAGAGTGGACAGTTAATGGCATTTGCCCATTCTGGTTTTTGGCAGCCCATGGATACACTGCGAGATAAGATTGCCTTGGAAGCCCTATGGTCATCCGGTAATGCTCCGTGGAAAAATTGGGGAGACTAGTTTTGGATAGATCATTCTGGAATGGCAAGAAAGTCTTTATTACTGGGCATACAGGATTTAAAGGCTCTTGGCTGAGTCTGTGGCTGCAAGATTGTGGTGCCATCATTAGGGGTTACTCACTGGAGCCAAATACAAGCCCAAGCTTATTTCGAAGCGCGTCAGTGGAAGATGATATGGACTCCATCATCGGTGATATTCGCAACCTGGAAAAATTAAACAGTAGCCTTAGTAGCTTCTCTCCAGAGATCGTTATACATATGGCTGCGCAGCCGTTGGTAAGGCTGTCATATAAAAACCCCGTCGACACCTACAGCACTAATGTAATGGGTACGGTTAATCTTCTTGAGGCGGTTAGAAATACGCCCTCCGTTAGAGCGGTCGTCAATGTAACTACCGATAAATGCTACGAAAATAAAGAGTGGCTTTGGGGTTATCGTGAAGATGAACCCATGGGTGGGCATGATCCGTACAGTAGTAGTAAGGGGTGTTCTGAGCTCGTTACCGCTGGATATCGAAGTTCATTTTTCCATGTTTCTGATTCAGCAAACATTGCTACTGCTCGGGCAGGTAACGTTATTGGCGGTGGAGACTGGTCAGAGGACAGATTAATTCCTGACATCATAAAAAGCTTTGAAAATAATCAGTCGGTCATGATTAGAAACCCTAACGCTATTAGGCCTTGGCAGCATGTGTTGGAGCCGCTATCAGGATACTTGATGTTGGCAGAAAAACTATATACCGAGGGCGAACAGTATGCCCAAGCATGGAATTTTGGCCCTAACGATGATGACATAAAGCCGGTTGGTAAAATTGTCGAATATATGGCAAATAATTGGGGTTATGGGGCAAACTGGGCAAAAGAAGCGCTAGAGCAGCCCCATGAGGCACAATTACTACGATTAGATATATCCAAAGCGAAGCATGTTCTTGGATGGATTCCGAAATGGGATTTAGGTATAGCGTTAGACAGTATTATAGAATGGCATCACAAGTTCACAGATGGTGAAGACATGCAGGCGATAACTCGCGATCAAATTAAGCGGTATGAAACTTTTGAGGAAAAGCTTTAATGAGTAAAGAAAAATTAAGGGCAGAAATATCGAGCCTAGTATCTAAGTATGCCGAGCTTGAGTTCGCTGAAAAAGTGTTTGTGGGTGGGGAAACTCCAATTCCCCCTTCCGGGAAAAAGCTTGGCGTAAAAGAGCTGCAAAATATGGTTGATGCCTCACTGGATGCCTGGCTTACCACAGGCAGGTTTAATGCTGCATTTGAGAAAAAACTCGCAGAGTTTATTGGAATCAATCATCTAATCACCGTTAATTCCGGTTCGTCTGCGAATTTGGTGGCCTTTAGTACTCTTACATCGGATCGGCTTGGTGATCGGGCTATTAAGAAAGGGGATGAAGTCATTGGTGTTGCGGCGGGCTTTCCGACTACGGTAAACCCAATAGTCCAGTTCGGCGCTATCCCGGTATTTGTAGATGTAGAGATGGATACTCACAACATCAACGCAGACCTAATTGAGGCCGCGATAACACCGAAAACGAAAGCAATCATGCTGGCCCATACCCTTGGAAATCCATTTAATTGTGAGAAAGTTCGAGCCATATGTGACAAACATAATCTTTGGCTGATTGAGGACTGTTGTGATGCTCTAGGCGCCACCTATAAAGATAAAATGGTTGGGACCTGGGGAGATATCGCCACGTTAAGCTTTTATCCGGCTCATCATATGACCATGGGAGAGGGCGGTGCGGTGTTCATGAATGATCCGTTGTTAAAACTAATTGCTGAATCTTTCCGAGACTGGGGCCGCGATTGTTACTGTGCTCCAGGCTGCGACGACACTTGCGGTAAACGATTTGCACAACAGTTCGGTACACTTCCTGAGGGTTATGACCATAAGTATGTTTACTCACATCTTGGTTACAATCTCAAAATAACTGATATGCAGGCAGCTTGCGGCTTGGCACAGCTAGAGAGCTTGAGTGGGTTTATTGATAAAAGACGCGAAAATTTCAACTATCTAAGCGAGCGATTAGCCTCTTTGTCAGATTACATTGAAATTGCGACACCAACCAAAGATAGCAATCCTTCATGGTTTGGTTTCCCTATCACTATCAAAGAAAGCGCAGGTGTTAAACGAGTCGATCTAACCAAGTTTTTAGATCAATACAAAATTGGAACCAGGTTATTATTTGCCGGAAACTTGATAAACCAGCCGTATTTCAAGAATGTTGAACATCGTGTTTCTGGATCTCTGGTGAATACTGACAGAACAATGAATCAAACACTTTGGCTAGGTGTTCAGCCTACGCTAGACAAAGAACATTACAACTATATTGGCGATAAGCTGGAAGAGTTCTTTGGTGTGAATTTTTAGCAGATACCAACTTAGCTGGCATTAGAAATGGCATTGCCAGCCATAATGATTTGCAAGCAATAGGATAATAGAGGATTAACTTGGCTTTATTAACGCCTTCAACGTCCATGAGCAACATGCGAAATATGAATATTATTTTGTTTGTGTTGCTCATGCTTGTTTTTTTTAGGGCTGCCTACATTTACATACCCGCAATGCTGTTGGTATTACTAGCGTCAATTAAAAGATTAAATGTCGGAATTCCGAGTATTATTGCTGGCCTATCTATGGCCACTATCGCCTTTAACAAAGAGTTAATTGGCGACGCGGCTAACTATGCTAAGTACTACGATTTTTCGAGCACCCTTAACCTTGTTGATTTTTTGTCCAATGCAAATCCTAGCTTTAGTATTCGGCAAACTGAGGTAGTATTCAGGCTGTATAACTGGTTTTTTTCCAAAGCGGGCATTAGCTTTGAATTCTTCCATTCCGTCACTACGTTTGCTATCTACGTACTGATGATCATTTTTGGCTGTAGAGTTTACGACTATCTAGATGAATCGGGTTATCCCGCGGCAAAAATTTCGCGAAGTCTTGATCGTCTATTTGTTGTTTTCTGGGTGATTTTTGTTTGCGTGACGTTTAGTTTGACCAGTCAGGTAATGAAACAGTACATGTCAATTGCAATGTTTAGTGTTGGGTTAGCGTTTTCTTTTAGGTCTGATCAAAAAAAGTATTCTATTCCAACGCTTATTGTATCTGTGCTAATCCATAACGCTACGGCACTGCTGCTAATAGTTTATTTTGTGAGTAGAGTGCTTGAATCTGTCTTAAGCAGGCCAATCGGTAGAACTCTATTTGTGATGCTGGCCTTTTTAATTGGTTCGATTGTAGTTAACTTCCTGGGCCCTCTCGCGGCTGTATTGAGCTATAAGGGCATGGAGAGTGCACCTTTAGGACCGACGGTCCTTCTCGATACCGCTTTGGTTATGGGCGCTGTCTTGGTTAATGTGCGGAAGAACTTTGATTATCGTTTGAACTTACTGTGGAATTTCGTCTTCTTATTAATCTGCACCCTTATATTAGTACGAGATATTCCTATTCTTGCTTATCGCATGTACTTTTACATGGATATTATGAGGGTCATTGTTGGCATTTTAATCTATCGGAGTTTCGGCGCTGAGGTCAGAGGGATACTGGTAGTCAGCTTGATAATGTTGGGGCCAATTTATTGGTCCTTAAAGTTATATTCCTCAGGTTGGCACTACGGTTGGTATTCTTCTAGTGATTTTTTATTAAAATTTATAGGTGGTTAAGTGGAACAGTTTGTAGAGCCTTTAGTCAGTATCGTCATTCCAGTATTCAATAGAGCTAATTTAATAAAAGATTGTGTTGATTCGGCTTTAAGTCAAACATATTCCAATATTGAAATTATCATTTATGACAACTGTTCGACTGATGACACTTGGGCGATAGTTCAACAACTTGCAGAAAGCTGCGAGAACATAAAAGTATTTCAGCAAATTGAGAATGTGGGCCCTGTTCGTAACTGGTATTCTGCCATCAGCATGGCGAATGGTGAGCTAGTAAAGGTACTCTTTTCAGACGATCTTATATACCCTAAATTTTTAGCGGAAACGGTTCCTCAATTCACTGACAATATTGGTTTTGTTACTACTTCTTTTGATATGGGTCCCAGTTCCGACGATGCAGTAATTTCGAATGATTGGCCTGGTGTCAATGGTGTAATGACTTCAGCTACCTATATTGATAATGCCCTATCACGGTTTGCATTTTTAGTGTCACCTGGTGCGGCCATATTTAGAACATCGGATGTTATCGGGGTGTTTGAGGAAGAGATTCCCAGTCCGCGATTATCTAACTTCAAGGCTCATGGTGCGGGACCCGATCTGCTAATTTTTTTAAAAATAGCAGCGAAGTACGCATCGGTTTACAAATGTGACCAGAGTCTTTGTCTTTTCCGATATCATTCTGATTCCCAGACGAATAGGATGAATCGGGCGCAAGATGGGCTGATACAATCGTCGTATATGCAAGCAAGAGTTTACTTTGCAAAACATCATGCCAAACGTTTGCTTGAGAAAACACTCGGCAAAGCCATGTTTGTTGAGTTGATTCAAAATAGAAATCGACAAGCGATTTCTCTTGATTGGCTAGTTGGCGCGTATCTCTTTGATACGGGATATTCAAGATTAAAAATATATATGGGCTTTATGAGTGCGGTAAATAATGCATTTAGTGTGCTTGTAAAACGCGTGATCTTCAGAAAGGAAAAAATATGAAAGTCCTTGTTACCGGTGCATTAGGATTTGTTGGGGCAAATTTGGCTCGTTATTTCTCGGAACAGCTAGGCGCTCAAGTGCTCGGGATTGATAACCGTTACAAGCTAGCTGGTTCGGCGAATAATCTTGCCTTAATTGAAGCTGCCGGCGTTGAATACAAATACGGCGATATTAGAAACAACGATGATGTCGTCAGGATTTTCAATGAAAACGGTCCTTTTGACTGCATATTCAATATGGCGGCACAGGTTGCTTTTAAAGTGTCCGTTGAAAGCCCGCGTCTTGATTTCGAAATTAACACCGTGGGCACATTTAATCTGCTAGAAGCTTTAAGGCTTCTTAATCCAGAGGCATTATTCGTCTATGCATCTACCAATCAGGTTTATGGCGAGTTGAAAGGTGTTCCTCTTGTGGAAAGGGAGACACGTTTTGATTTTACTGATATGCCCAATGGCGTTCCAGAGACTCACCCTGCTGATTTTTTATCGCCTTATGGTTGCTCCAAGGGTGCCGGTGACATGTATGTGCAGGACTATGGACGTGTTTATGGTCTCAACACGGTGGTCACTAGATTTGGAGGTATTTATGGGCCCCACCAATATTCCTATGAAGATCATGGATGGATCTCCTTTATCACTGATCAGGTCAGACGTGACCTTGAGTTCAATCGATTCGGGCATGGTAAGCAAGTAAGAGACGTACTGTTTATCGATGATATTTTAGACGTGATGCATAAGATTTGGAACTTAAAAGACTCTTTAGTCAAAGGCGCCTGTTATAACGTGGGTGGCGGAAAAGACAACAGTTTGTCAGTCTTAGAACTGTTGTCATTGCTAGAGGAAATTACGGGCAATGAGCAGCGTTCCATCGTCAACCCAATGAGACAGGCTGATAAGTTGGTTGTTTATCTTGATATTTCAAAGGCTAAAGATGACCTCAATTGGCAGCCTCAGGTACCCTACCGCGACGGTATTTCACAGCTGATCGACTGGCAAAATACCTTATGACGAATACGCGCTTAGTTGTATGTGTATTTTTTTATAACAGACCTGAGTTAGTCAAAGGTTGCCTAGATGCACTGTCGGTGAGTGTTGGCTCGTTATCAGTTTCTATTAGAGTCTTTATAGATGGGTCAAAAAATAGTATTGATAGTGATTCTGTGCAGTTGGTGAGAGATGCGGTTGATGGATATGATTTCAGCCATTTTTTAGACGTAGAAATCGTCAAAAATGACGCTAATAAGGGGCTCGCCGAGTCGATTATCATGGGCGTCACTAAGATTCTGAAAAACTTTGAAACCGTTGTTGTTGTTGAAGATGACTTAATCGTGGCCACCAACTTTTTGACCTTCATGCAGGCTTCATTACACAAATACAAAGATGAGCTAAATGTGGGTTCCGTGAGTGGGTTTTCATTTCCAATTTATAACCAATCTGAGAATGATGCCTATTTCCACCCGCGACCGACATCCTGGGGCTGGGGGACGTGGTCTGATAGATGGCAAAAGTCTCACTGGGAAGTTGATCTAAATTACTTAGACTCAATAGGCTATAGTCCGAGATTTTTTAATACTCTTGGTGCAGATATGGATAGAATGCTCACGGCCTATTTAAATAGGAAATCTAACTCCTGGGCTATTAGGTGGGCTTTAGCTCACAAGGTCAATGAATGGGTTGCGGTGACTCCTTATCTGAGTAAGGTCAAAAACCTAGGTTTTGGCGATAAGAATGCAACGAATACCAAGGTCACAAACAATTTCTATACCAGATTTGATGAGTCTAGTTTTCTGGGCCCATATAAATATCCCGAGACATCAAAAGCCAATGCCTTTGTTGTCAGATGGGTGAATATATTCAATAGTAACCCAATCAGATTTTGTCAAAAGGTACTGCCAAATCGACTGTGGCTCTATGTTTGTAGGGCTCTCTACGGACTTAGCCGTATTTATAGAGCTAATAAATGAAAAAGATTGTCCTGACCGGTTCTACTGGATTTCTAGGTTCTGCTTTGACATCTCGTCTGAATACTGGGGGATTTCAAACAGTTGCTCTGATATACGGTGATAGTGGTAAAAGGGTTCGTGAGACTTATGCGACAGAAAATTTATACTTTAACCATGTGACTGATCTAGCTAGCTTGATCGATTGGACGACGGTTGACGCGGTTGTGCACCTAGCTACAAACTATGGCAGGAATGGTAGTGCGGCGCTTGAAATGTGCAATGTCGAACTGCCCAAAAAATTACTGTCCTTAAGTCAACAATTCGGAGTACCAAATTTCTTAAATGCGGATTCCTTCTTTAGTGATGTGTCGATATCCTATCCATATCTTAAGGAATACCGTGAATCGAAACTAAGATTCAGAGAATTTGCAAAGGCAAGCGCAGACTCATATGACACAAAGGTCATAAATTTAAGGATCTTTCATATGTATGGCCCGAATGATAATAAGGGTAAGTTTGTTCATGAAATGCTTGAGTTAATAAGAAGCAATGCAGTTGAGATTGATCTTACCAATGGCACGCAATTGAGAGATTTCGTCTACATTGATGACGTTGTAGACGCGTTTTGTTGTATTATTCGTAACGCCGGTTCGCTTGGTTGCGGCTTTACGGGTTTCGATATATGCACTAATCAGTCAGTTTCAATAAAGTGTTTTTTAATGGCGATCAAAGATAAGTGGTGTTCAGATACTCGTCTTAACTTTGGCGTCTTACCGACTCGAAAGGGTGAGTTTCATCTCGAAAATATGGTTGCCGATAACAGTGGGCTCATCAACTTAGGATGGCGTGTTAAATTTAATTACGTAGCTGGAATCGCTAATTTATTTGATTGCGTAGAGGAGAATAAATAACTGTTTGACGATAAAGTGATATTAGTAGAGAGCAGTTAGTTATTTTGTTATAAATATTTATCAACACTGTGTGTGCATATAAAAAGGGTAACGTATGTTAAACGGCAAGTCAGTCCTGATTACGGGTGGAACCGGCTCCTTTGGGAAAAAGTTCATCGAGACGATTCTATCAAGATACTCTGATGTCAAAAAAATCATTATCTATTCAAGAGATGAGCTAAAACAGTCAGATTTAAGACAGAAATATCCGATCAAGTCTTTTCCTCAGTTAAGATTTTTTATTGGTGATGTTCGTGACAAAGAGAGGGTTGTTAGGGCGTGTGAAGGGGTCGATGTTATTATTCATGCAGCGGCGATCAAGCAGGTCGACACAGCAGAGTATAATCCTACTGAATGTATCAAAACAAATGTAGCTGGAGCTGAAAACGTCATTCATGCCGCATTAGAGTGTGGAGTAAAAAATGTCGTCGCTTTGTCTACTGATAAAGCGTGCGCGCCAATAAACCTGTATGGTGCAACTAAATTGGTTTCTGACAAGCTCTTTACCGCCGCTAACAATATCAAAGGTACCAAAGATATTAAATTTAGCGTTGTTCGCTATGGAAATGTTATGGGCTCACGCGGATCTGTAATTCCTTTTTTTCTAGACAAGAAAAAAGACGGTATGTTGCCGATAACGCATGAAGGCATGACGCGATTTAATATTTCTCTCCAGGCAGGTGTCGATTTAGTCATGTATGCTTTAGAGAATCATTTAGGTGGAGAGATCTTCATACCAAAGATTCCGTCGTACAGAATTTTAGATGTAGCTCAAGCTATTGCCCCAGATAGTGAAACGAAAGTTGTCGGTATAAGACCTGGTGAGAAGCTTCATGAAGAGATGATTACAGATACCGATTCAATCAACACAATTGATATAGGTCGCTATTACGCGATATTGCCCTCAATTTCTTTTAATTATACTGAGGAGGAATATATTGCCCACCATAAGGCTGAAAAAGTCCCATTTGGGTTCAAGTATAATTCAGGCACTAATGAAGATTGGGAGTCCGTTGAAAGCTTGAGGCAGGCGATAGTTGATCATGTAGATTCGGATTTTGAGGTCTAGTCAAGCTTATGATTCCATACGGTAAACAAGATATAAGCCAGCAAGATATTGATGCTGTTGTCAATGTCCTGAAGTCAGACTTTTTGACTCAGGGGCCTATGGTGCCAGCTTTTGAAGAATCCATTACAAAGTATACGGGAGCTGATTATGCCTTGGCAGTTAACAGCGCCACCTCCGCGCTCCATGTAGCCTGCTTAGCGCTCGAAGTTGGGGCGGGAGATGTTGTTTGGACATCCCCAATTACTTTTGTAGCCTCAGCAAACTGTGCGCTGTACTGTGGGGCTGAAATTGACTTTGTCGATATTGATCCCTCAACTTTTAATATGTGCCCAAACTTGCTTGAAACTAAATTACAGAAAGCGAAATCTGCGGGGAAAAAATTACCAAAGGTGGTAATTCCAGTCCACATGTGCGGTCAACCTTGCGATATGCCACAAATAAGGAAGTTGGCAGACGAGTATGGTTTTAAGGTAATTGAGGATGCCTCTCACGCGATCGGAGGTAGCTGCGAGGGCCATAAAATTGGAAGTTGCGAATATTCTGATGTTACTGTATTTAGCTTCCATCCCGTCAAAATTATTACTACTGCGGAAGGAGGCGTTGCAGTTACAAATGATAAGAGTGTTGCTAGAAAAATGGCACTCTATCGGAGCCACGGTATAACTCGTGATCCCTCTCTAATGACTAAAGTTTCTGATGGTCCTTGGTACTACGAGCAACTTTGTTTAGGATTTAATTATCGTATGACAGAGTTGCAGGCTGCTTTGGGGTTATCTCAAATGCAACGTTTGGATGATTTTGTAAGTGTTAGGCATCAACTTGCCGTGCGATACGACGAGCTGTTAGATGATTTGCCAATAGTTGCCCCTTATCGAGACTCTCGACATTACTCGGCGTTTCATCTCTATGTGATTCGGTTAAAGTTAGATTTTATCAAAAGTACCCATTTAGAAATATTTTGTGGTCTGAAAGAAAAAGGCATTGGGGTCAATTTGCATTATATACCTGTCCATATGCAGCCTTATTATGCTGGCCAGGGCTTTAGCCTCGGAGATTACCCTGTTGCTGAAGGGTACTATCAGAGTGCTATTAGTCTGCCTTTATTTCCCTCAATGAGTCTGGAAGATCAGTCTGAGGTAGTGGCAGCTTTAGAGCTGCTACTAAAATAAGAAGGCTTGAAGAGAATTTATGAAATATCTGACAATCATTCAGGCCAGATCGTCTTCTTCAAGATTACCGCGGAAATCTTTAATGCCTATTGCTGGAATCCCATTGGTTCATCTTTGTGCAATTAGGGCGAAGAATGATTTCTCCAGGCTGATTGTTGCCACTAGCAATGAGGCCTCTGATGACGACCTTGCGAAAATGCTACTAGCGGCAGGAGTTGAGGTTTTCAGAGGTAGTTTAACTAATGTTTTAAGTAGATTTATTGATATTATTGATTCTCACATGTTAGCTGATGAGGACTCTATCATCAGATTGACCGGAGATAATCCTATCGTAGATGGCGAGTTTCTTGAAATTTTGAAAACAGCTTGGGAGAAGCTAGGGTTAGATTACCTTTCGGCGCAGCCGGTGGATATGTCAAATAGTAATTGGCCATATGGCCTAAGCGCTGAATTTGTAAAGGTTGGTTTATTGCGTGATGGTTATTTAAGGGATAAAAGCGACAGTAACTTAGAGCATGTAACAACCTATGCTAGGGTGAATGCTAAAAATAAAGCGTTCGGAGATCAAGTCACTAATCTAACATTTAGAAAGAAATATTTTTTAACGATAGATACTGCCGAAGATTATAAAAGGGTAAGTGAAGTCTTTGAAAAACATTCGCCTGCTGCTTGTTTCTCATTGATTCTTGATAGCGTAGAAGGCTAATTACCAAGTGTTGAGGGGATGTTTTATTTTGTGCGGTCTATGAAGCCAAATCACTCAAAAATATCGGACTATGATAAATAAAAATTCAGCTAGTAAACTCGTTATAGGTGGCGCGCAATTGGGTATTTCCTCCTACGGTATAACTAATACAAGCGTTAACTTGGACTTAGGCGAGATTAAAGCTTTGTTGACTACGGCTAACAAGAATCTGATTGAGTATGTAGATACAGCGAGAGATTATGGGCGCAGTGAGGAGATTTTAGGAGCGGTATTAGCTCAGAGTAAATCGAAAATTAAGGTAGTAACTAAACTTTCGTCGTTCGCTAGTTGCCCTAAGGATTGCAGTAAAGAGTTAATAAGTAAGTTGGTTTTTGAGAGTATTAACCGGTCTAAAGGTTTGTTAGGTCGTCCAGTGGATTGTCTCATGCTGCATAGGGCGGAGCATTTTTGGGCTTGGGACGGCGAGATTTGGAGAACCCTTCTTTCATTTCGTGATACAGGTTGGTTTGAGAGTTTAGGTGTTTCAGTTCAGACTCCTGAAGAGTTAGAGCGGCTTTTGAGCGTGCCTGAGATTAAGTTTTTCCAACTACCATTTAACATTCTTGATTGGAGATGGGGCCGTCTTGTAGGAAAAATACTGGCGGAAAAGAAGAAACGAAGCCTCTTGATACATACTAGAAGCTCGCTGTTACAGGGGTTGCTGGCCTCAGAGGATGTTGATTTATGGTCAAAGGCGAACTGCAGCACACCAATTCGATACATTGAGGGCCTTAAAGGAATAGCAGAAGAAGCAGGTAGTACCAGCGTAGTTAATTTATGCTTAGCATATGCGCGGTCGCAGGAATGGATTGATGGGGTTGTTGTTGGTATGGAGACTGATAGTCAGCTCCGCGAAAACATCCGGTTTTTTAGTGAAAGAGAGTTAACGTCTGCTCAACTTCAGAAAATTGCAGGCAGTTTGCCAAAGCTAGGTGATCAAACATTGAATCCAGCGAATTGGGAAAACGGGTGAAGCTATGAATATTGAGTCGATGTTTACATTAAAAGGGAAAGTTGCTTTTGTGACTGGAGCGACTGGATATCTCGGTAAAGCAATGGTCTATGCTCTTGGCGCGGCCGGCGCCCATGTTATTCTTAATGGGCGCGACGAATCTAAGATACTCGCTCTAACTAAAGAGATGGAAAAGGCTGGTTTATCGGTTGAGGGGGCGGTTTTTGACATCACAAATGAAAGTCATATCGCTGATTATTTTTCCAAGGTAAGTAAACTAAACATATTAGTCAATAATGCCTACCAAGGAGGTTCCGGGTCGATTGAATTAAGTGATTTGCAGGACTATAGAAATAGCTATGAAGTCTCGTTGATATCAGCGGTTAGCTTGTTTAAGGCGGCACTTCCAGCACTGCATGAGTCGGTTCTAAATGAGGGAGATGCTTCCGTTATTAACATCGCGTCAATGTATGGAATGGTTAGCCCTGATTTACGTATATATGACGATCCAAAATCCAGTAATCCTGCTTTTTATGGGGCCTCAAAAGCGGCTTTGATTCAGTGGAGTCGTCAGGCGGCATGCGAATTCGGTTCGCAAGGGATTAGGGTTAATTCGATATCACCCGGCGCCTTTCCTAATACAATAGTCCAATCAGAACGTGGTGATTTTGTTGAAAAGTTATCGAATAAAATACCTCTAGGGAGAGTCGGTAAGGCCAACGAGCTTTGCGCTCCAGTGGTTTTTTTGGCCTCTTCAGGATCATCCTACGTTAATGGCAGTAATCTCGTAGTAGATGGAGGGTGGACATGCTGGTAGGCCCCGACTCAGCTGATCGTTTGCTAAAAAGAAACGGTATATGAATGTAGTTTTTCGTGTTGATGCATCTTTGGCTATAGGGTCTGGTCACGTTATGAGGTGCATAACACTGGCGCAAAGAATGCGTAATTGTGGTTTTAAGTGCCATTTTATTTGTCGTGAGCACACTGGCAATTTTATTAGATATATTGAACAATTAGGCTTTTTAGTGCACAGGCTTCCCGCCTCGTCAAGCTCGCAGCCAAGAGTGAATAATGAATATCCGTTGCCTTTGCATGCCCAATGGCTAGGGTCTAGTTGGGAGTTAGATAAGCAACTGACGAGCGAAATTCTGAATATATTAGGTAGTGTAGGCTGGCTGATTATAGACCACTATGCAATTGATGCTCGATGGGAGAGGGCGCTTAAAGACTATTGCGACCGTATCTTGGTGATTGATGATTTGGCGGATCGTCAACATTACTGTGACCTTTTAATTGACCAGACGCTGGAGAGAACTTTTTATGATTATAAGAATCTTGTCCCTGGGAAAACTAAGCTCTTAGTCGGACCAAAGTATGCGTTGTTACGAGATAGTTTTGTTCTCGCGCGGGAGCAAGCATACTCAATTAATGCTCCTAATAATCTGTCGCGAATACTTGTGAGTATGGGTGGTGTTGATGAGAAAAATGCCACTTTGAAAGTCCTCCAACAGCTTGTAAAAAATGAAAAATACTTGGTGACAGTATTGTTGGGTCCCAATGCCCCTCACTATAAAGATGTCTCAGCATACTGCCGTAAATATAGAAATATTAAGCATATACAATTTACAAATGATATTGCTGCATTAATGCTTGAGTCCGATATATCCATAGGCGCTGCGGGTTCAACGTCGTGGGAAAGGGCATGCCTAGGGTTACCGTCTATAGTAATTCCATTGGCTGATAATCAAAGAGAAATAGCTCAAAAACTCGACGTTGCGAAGGCAGCAATTTTAATTGAGTTAGACGACATTGATAGTTCATTAGCGAAAAAAATTGCAGAAATAGCTGTGCGCTGGGAGAGTATTCATGATGCAAATTTTCGGCTGTGCGATGGGCTGGGCGTTAATAGATTGATGCAGGAGCTGTCCAAACTTGAATGTCGGTCAAAATTAAAATATGAACTAGTTCCGGCGAAACATGCAGATATCCAAAAAGTTTTTGATTGGCAGAGAAGCTCTTTGACGCGTCAATACGCCCTGAATTCAGAAATGCCATCATGGAGCGCGCATCAAAATTGGATGCAAGAAAAATTAAGTCAAACCAAAGATTATTTTTATATCATCTCTGAAACAAAAAATCATATAAAACTTGGAGTAGTGAGGCTAGATTGGTTAAGTAAGGGGTATTACTTAGTATCTATTTATGTGGATCCTGAAAATTATGGTTTAGGAATAGCGGCAGAAGCTTTGGCTAATTTAGACCATTTGCACCCTCATATCACAATAGAGGCAGTTGTGTTGAAGGAAAATAAGGCTTCCCAACGGCTGTTTGAAAAAGCAAATTACCAAAGGTTAACTGGTGAAAAATTTATTAGAGGGCCAATAGTATGAGTCTTGAAGTCAATATAGATGGTCGCTTGATCGGCCCTAAACACCCTCCCTATATCATTGCAGAGTTATCTGCCAACCACAATGGTGATATTAATCGCGCATATGAAATTATGGAAGCTGCGAAAAGAGCAGGTGCAGATGCCATCAAATTGCAGACGTATACTCCTGACACAATAACGTTAGATTGTGAGAGTGAGGATTTCCAGATACGTGGTGGTTTGTGGGATGGACAGAGCTTATATAATTTATATAAGAATGCATATATGCCGTGGGACTGGCATAAGCTTTTATTCGATAGGGCAAAAGAATTGGAGATGACTATTTTTAGCTCTCCTTTTGACTTTACGGCCGTTGAGCTTCTAGAAAGCTTGGATGCGCCAGCCTATAAGATCGCTTCATTTGAGCTCACGGACTTGCCGCTGATTAAGCGAGTCGCAAAAACCGGAAAGCCAATGATCATGTCTACCGGCATGGCAAACAAAGAGGAAATAAAAAGCGCCGTAGATATCGCAAGGAATAATGGGTGTGTCGATTTAATACTATTGCACTGTGTTAGTGGTTACCCGGCCCCCGCATGTGAATATAATCTAAAGACAGTAGCGGATCTTGGTAGTTCTTTTAATGTGGTTCCGGGATTATCTGATCACACCATTGATAATGCTGCGGCTATCGCTTCAATCGCATTAGGAGCGTGTTTGATTGAAAAGCATGTTACGTTAGATCGTAATGGTGGGGGTGCTGATGATAGTTTCTCCCTAGAGCCTCAAGAGCTATATCAATTATGTCGTGATGCAAAATCTGCATGGCAAGCTATAGGCCGTATCAATTATGAGGTCACTGAAGCTGAAAAAGGCAATATAAAATTCAGGCGGTCGCTCTATGTTGTTGATGACATTTGTGAAGGTGAGGTCTTCACAGCGAGCAATGTTAAAAGTATCAGGCCTGGATTTGGTTTAGCTCCCAAATATTATGATTTTTGTCTTGGTAAAAAAGCAGCGTGTGATATAAAGCGCGGTACAGCAGTAAGTTTTGATTTAATAGAGAATTAGCAGTATGAAATATTGTAAGTACTGCTTGTCAACGGATTTGCGGCCACAAGCAGTGTTTGAAAATGGAGTGTGCCTGCCGTGCCAATATTCAGGATCAACTAGTCAAGTTAGTTCGAGAGCTAAGCTCAAGATTTTACAAGAAAAATTCAAAATCAGTCGGAAAAAGCAGAAAAATAAAGGAGCATATGACTGTATTGTTGGTGTTAGTGGCGGTAAAGATAGTACTCGTCAAGCGCACTGGGTAAGAGATCGATTAGGTCTTAGACCTCTAATTGTTTGTAGTGGCTATACGCCAAAACAAATGTCGGAAATAGGGGCAAAAAACCTGTCGAATTTGTTTTCTATGGGCTTCGATGTAGTTATCGCAACCCCTGCTCCTCAAACGGCGGCTGAGCTCGCCTTAAAGTCTTTCAAACAATTTGGTAATGTCTGTAAATCCACCGAAATGTCTTTATATGCAACAGTTCCTCGACTTGCTATTGAGCTAGGTATCAATACGCTGTTTTGGGGAGAAAATAATGCGCTTCAGGTTGGAGAGTCTGCAATAGAAGGTGTTGATGAGTTTGATGGTAATAATATTAGAAATATGAATACTCTTAATTCTGGTGGAATGGAGTGGCTTTTTGATTCTGTTGAGGCAGCTTATTTGGCGGAGCATTATATGTATCCGTCTATAGATAAGTTTGACAAAGCGGGTATCAATATTTTTTTTCTGGGGCCAGCATGGGACGATTGGTCAAATGAGAGTAATGCTACCTATGCGTCCCTAGAGGGTTTAACGCTCAGACCTGGGGAGGAATCTCAGACTGGTGATCTGTCTAACGCATCAATGTTAGATGAAGAGTTCACCAATATAAATATGATGCTCAAATATTTTAAATTCGGCTTTGGTCGAGCTACTGATTTCGTTGATGAAAAAATCAGGAGTGGACTCATGGCCAGAGACCAAGCCATAGAAATTGTTGAGAAATATGATGGTGTATGTTCTGACGAGATAATAGCTAGATTTTCTGGTTATGTTGGCATATCTCAGGATGATTTTTGGGATATAGCAAATGGGTGGGTAAACAAAAATTTATTTACTATTACCAAATCCAGCCGACCGATCCGTAAGTTTGAGGTAGGTACTGACTATGAAGGTTGACATTGTCGATGTAGGTAGTGGAAATGTAAGGTCAATTAAAAATTGGATTGAGAAATGTAATGTTGATGCACGATGTGTTCGTCATGTGGATGACTTAGTATCTGAAGTAATTATTCTTCCAGGTGTCGGGTCAGCTGGACCTTATATGGACAGACTTCGTAAAAATTTGTTCGACTCTGCGATAATAGAGCATGTTCAAGGTGGTGGTAGGTTAATAGGTATTTGTCTTGGATTTCAAATTATGTCTTCTTTCTCACAAGAGGATGGAGGTATTGAAGGGCTTAGTTTAATTGATGCTGAGGTAAAGCGACTTGAAAACAGGGAGTCCCATAACGAATGGGAGCCGTTTGCATTCAGGAAAGACCAGATGAATGGCCAATCTTTTTCTTCTTCAGAAAAATTAAGTCGCAAGACGATCCTTGATGGCCGCGTTTTCTATAATCATGAGTATGGTGTCATAAATAACGATCCTCACGCTTTTTCAGTCCCTGTCTCTTTAAAGCTGAATCAATACTCAGGTATGTTCGTGAAAGATAAAATTATTGGGATTCAGTTTCATCCTGAAAAAAGTCAACTTACGGGTCTAGAGTTAATCTCTATGATACTTTAGGCATGTTATGAGAGTCGGTTCAACATTATTACTAAAGAATAAAAAGTGCTATCAGTCCTATAACTGGAGTTATGTCAGACCCCTAGGATCTCTTCAAATAGCGATGGATTCCTTGGATGAGTATGAGTGCGATGAAGTGGCTATTATCCGTCCTGTGCGCGATTGCGATTCATTGGATCTTTTTTCGCGGGACTTAGATGTTTTGAGAGAGCTGAAGGCGATGACGCCAATCAGTTTTGGTGGAGGAATAAGATCTCGCGAGCATTTAGAGCTGTTAGAAGGTTTACCTGTGGAAAGGTTCGTTTTTTCATCTGCATTTATTGCGAGTAATCAAGCACTTGTAGATAGTGCTCGTAGGCTATTTGGTAAACAGGCAATCCAATGCCTTCTACCCGTAAAAGTAGATGCGGATACTATTTATATCTACGATTCTAACAAGGCTCAATTTCTAGGACTTGAGAAAGTTGACTTGGCTCTAATTAATGAATTAGCTAACGAAGTAGTTCTTTATGATACTAGCAATGATGGTGGTCACGACTCCTTCGATAAATCTATAATCGAGAGGTTGCCGCTCGAAAAAAATAGGCTGGTGGTCACTGGAGGAGTCGGGAAGTCAACTATCGAATGGGCCAGGCGTGAAGGTCTGGCTTCAGTATTGATTGAGAATAAAGTTTTACATAACGAATATTCGATTAGGGGGTTTAAGGATGGTAGGTAGTTGCCCCAAATGTCTTTATGGTGACACCCATCCTTTTGGCTTTAGTATGTGTGAATCAGAATGCTCAGGCTGTCTGACACACAAAGAAAAAGATAGCCTTGACTGGCATAATAGGCGCCAAATTTTAGATGAGCACCTAAAAAAGTATAGAACAAGTGGCAGAAAATATGATTGTGTAGTTCCAGTTATTGGTGATGCGGAGGACTTTTATACTCTGTCAAAAGTTATTGAACTAGGCCTTTCTCCTTTAGTAGTCTGCGTTAATGATTATTTTAAAAACGATATTGGTTGGCATAATATACACCAGTTAATAACCCACTTTGATGTCGATTCTTTTGTTTTTAATCCCGATATTCGAGTTTATAAGGAATTAGTGAAAACATCTTTAAGAAAGTATTCGCATGTATTACTGCCTTTTTTACAGCTTCATACTTCGTTCCCTGTGCATGTGGCGTTTGAGCGAAAAATACCCTTGGTTATATGGGGGCAGAATCAGGCAGTAGAGCAAGTAGGAAAATTTTCTCACATAGATGCAGCAGAAATGAGTAGCTGGAGTCGCAGGCAGCATGATCTGTTTGAAACTGATGTTGATCAATTAATAGGAAATGGCGCCCAGGTAGACACTCGATATCTGAACTACTATCAGTATCCGTCGGTACGTAAATTAGAGCGTCGGGGTGTTGTAGGGCTTTATCTAAGTAACTATCTGCGCTGGGATCCTTTGTCACAGAATAACAGTGTAATCAAATTCGGCTTTCAGCCAGAAACTAGTGCTAGTACTTTTGATGTGTATGAAAGAGCGGGTAGCTCTGTGTACTACAAATTGCATGATTTGCTTAAGTTCAAACGACTTGGTTATAGGAAAATCACAGACCACCTAGTGCGTGAGATAAGACATGGTCGTTTGACGAGAGCTGAAGCAGTTGTGATTGAAGCAACCTATTCACAAAGCCAGGTAAATATAAAGCCTTTTTTTGATTGGCTAGGCACTTCAAAAAGTGGATATGACTGGTTTAAAATGCATCGCCTTTCCGATGTGTCACACTTAATAGCGGACGGCAAAGTGGAGTTTAAAGCCCCTAATTTGCCAACTAAGTTAAGCGATCTCCTAAGTCTATCAAAAAGTTCAGAAGAAGAATTTTTACTGTTTGACAAAGGGATCGATATCTAATATGAAATGCTTATTTGTAACGGGCACTCGTTCCGACTTCGGAAAAATGAAAGGCCTTATCTCGGCACTTAGTAGTGATGAAAGCCGCTATTCTATTCAGATCGTCGCAACGGGAATGCATTCACTAACAGAGTCTGGCAGTACTTTAGTAGAGATAGAGAATACTTTCTCAAACAAGGTTGTTCAAATCAAAGGGCAAAAGTTTCAAGAAAACATGCCCAATGGATCTGATGCTCTAGGTGCCTTGATAGCTGCTTCAAATGTGGGTTACATTTTTGATTACGGCGGGGACATTTTTAATATATGAACTTGTTTATTATAACAAAAATGATTAATACAACTTTTAATGCGATTCATTTTGAAGAACTTGTTTCTTATTTGGACAACAAGAGGGTGTGTGCTGAGATTATAGGCCCAAAGAAATCAACGGTTATAAGTATTTTACGGGTAATTAAATATTTATTTTTTTTCAAAGAGAGTCCATCTACTGAAGCTAAGAAGCCGGTGCTGCACTTGTCGTTAGAGTCTTATACTAAGGATGTGGGACATTATGGACTGGCTAGTCCGATGAACGTATTGGCACTAGACTTAAGGTTGAAGCTCTCTATTTTTTTATGGAGTCTGTATTTGTTACCCAGATCAAGTGAAAAGTTTAAGAGTGAAATAGTGATAGCTTTAATATTTTATCAACGCATAAAATCGACCAAGGTAAGTGTGGTTCACTTCTATGGCTATTCATATGTTTATGAGGTTAGTGTTTTATCGTTTTTGCTAACAAAGGATCCAGACGTTGAATATCATTTTCATGAGACGCAAAACTTTTTGGATTATGGGGCGTCTATATATTCTGATGTATCTTATTATCATAATATGGTGTTAGTTAATTTTGCTAAAAAGAACTGCAAGACAATGTTTTTTTCTACCAAATTTAGAGTGGAAAATAAACCAAAAAAAGTTCAGTCTGTCGGTAGAGATATAAAATATGATTTTGGATTTTATAGTGAAGGGTACTATTCAAGAGATTGTTCTTTTCTAAACAGGACGGTTATTCATCATGGTCGAGAAGTTGAACTAGAAATAATTGAATTTCTTATAAATATGTGTCAGGAATATCGGGATGTGAAAGTAAAGTATTACCCTCATCTGCGAAGAGGCGTTGAAAATGCGGCAGGCATTAAAGATTTTTTTAGTAAATTTTCTGTGCCTCCGAATTTTTATATCAATTACACTAATGAGAGATCCAGCGACGAATTTCACAATGTGGATGTGGGACTCACGATCCGTTCCACTGTCTTTTGGGATAGGGTTGATAAGGATTATGCATGCTATTTAGTAAAGCCGTTTTTTAATGGTGGTTTCTTAGATGAGCCCTTTATTAAAGAGAGAACATTGAATTTGGATGAGAGCATACTAGCACTCATCCGGGATTGATTACTTTTCCTAATACGGAGAAAGTAAAGCTTCAATTAGCGTCGGCATCCAATTTCTTATTCTATAGGTAATATAAAATTTTCCATTTGTAATCGTGAAAGTTTAGAAGTTGATGTTGATATTGTATTATAAAGCCAAAAAGTCATGGAGTTATTGCGAGAGTTATTGAGTCGGGATAAGAACCGTTTCGAGTTTGCTGTAATTATGGTATACGGTTTGTTGGTCATGAACTTGGTTATCGGGCGGTGCAAGAGTGAATTGTATTGTCTTCTATTCAGCCTGGGAAGCCCTCTCAAGACACTTCTACTTTGCGCTTTGGTCGAACGGCAAGGCCGGAGTGACTTAAGGTGTATTCGTTTGCGGATATAGGAACTATAAATTAATGTTGCTATAACGAAGACTTTCGATTTTTCAGTAGTATTATTGCAGGGGGATAGTCACCCCAAACCATGGGTTATGAAATTTTTTTAAACTCGGAGTATATTATGAGTAAACAGGTAATAAATTTTATTTGAAGTATTAATGCTTACGTTCAAAACGGTAGTGATAATGAGTTCTCAGGTGTTTCGGATTTATGGACTACTATATTGGGAGTTCGCAGCGATACATCTATTCTATCTGATGATCAAATCACCTTGTTATTAGAAAATTTTTTATCGTCAGATAGTTCGCAGACATCAGGTGTGGGTGCCTGGGGATTCGAAAATGATCCGGCAATGATTGCATATTTTGAAGATAAATTGACAGTTAGCACTCTCAAAAGATTCCCTATGCCGACTACTGGAAACGCACCGATTATTAAGATTCACGGATTCCCGATAAGCCACGCTTACGCGTGGAATATGATGACTTTTACTAAATTCCTTGCTGTAGCCAAATAACAATTTGGTGATAGGTCCCAAAATATGTTGGAAATTGGGGCGGGGTATGGATGCGCGGCTCTGAACTGGTGTGTTTCAGGTCACGCAAAAACCTATACGGTTATTGATTTGCCTGATAATTTGATGAATTCTATTTATTACCTTAGTGAGAATCTAACAGGATGGACATTCAATATTGTTGATTTGCAAAACCCAGTTTCCTTTGAAGAGAATACTATTAATTTCTTAACACCTCACTATATTGATCGATTAGATGCTGCATTTTTTGATATAGTGGTAAATTCAGATAGTTTTGGGGAGATGCCTTCCTCCGTAGCGTCCGCATACGTCAATTTTGCGGAACTACATCTGGCTGTCAATGGAATCTTACTTTCTAAGAATGGTCATTTTAGGACGCAAGATGGTGTTAGATTTATCGGTGAATTAGGGTATCACAAGTTTGATTTAGTTAAGTTTTCGTATTTGAATTGGTGCTCATCCGCTTTTGATGATTTCTCTCACTTTTTTGTAGGGAAAAAATCAAAAGTTAGTACAGGACCGTCTAGTGTTAATTTAACGGTCCTCTCACAGCTATTTAAATGCGGTTTGACTAGCGACCTGGATTTTATTATCGAATATCCCTTAAAGAGTAATGTCGACTTCTATAAAGAATGCGATTATTTTTATAAGACGGGACTATGTTCGTCATTCGCTAGTTTTATGAACTCTAATAGAGATCTTGAGTGCCAAATAATATTTGATTACCTCATGATGTTGCATTATTTTGTGGTGGGTGACAGAGCGATGGCGATTAAGTATGCCTACTTATATCTTCAATCTGGAAGCAGCGAAATCGCCAGGTGTTATGCATATTTGATTTTAATATCATATGGCACGCAAGGCCTAGATTTTTCTAAAGAAGTGCCTGGAGTGGTTCATTATACAAGAGAATTTGTGTCTTTTGCGACTAAGAATATAATTTTAAAATCGATTTTTTTCAGCGCTAGAAAAGAACATATCAAGGAAAAAATATTGTACAATTATAAGATGAGTACGCTTATAAAACTTAAAAATATCTTGTTAAACGTAATACAATTTAAGTCGCTATCCTTCCGGCGATCAGGCGCAGTACATTAATTATTGCCGATTTCTGATTGTTGATTGTTGATTGCTTATTGCTTAATAATTTATGAATCATACGGTTTAGGCGACGATCGCACCCAAATACTGCTGGAAGTGGTAGAAAAGGCAGTACTGTCAGGTCTAGAGAATTTACGGTGTATCCGACGACTAATAACTACTGATCCGCTAATCTAATAGTCAGTATTTACAGTCATCAAGACAGAGATCATCGTATGGTGTGTTCCTCAATGTCTTTTTGTTAAAGGAGGTGGTGTAACATTCGTAAGTCTATATTTTCCGTTGGCCTATATTCACTAAGTAATGCATTGGCTCCTTTGTCCGCCTTTGTACTCTTGCCAATACTTAGCCGACATCTGACACCTGACGAAATAGGAGGAATCTTTATTTTTCAGTCAGTTCTTCTTATCGGCGTTACTATTGTGTCGGTAGGGGGTATGGTAGTAATCCAATCGATATACTTCCGAGCGAAAAAACAGCTGTCATCCTATTTGGCCAGTTCGATAATTAACTCATTAATAGTTTGGTCAATTCTATGTGTTTCGTGCTACTTGGCTGCTGATTTTTTATCCTTAAGATTAGGAATTCCAGTGGCAGCTGTTATGATTGCAATTGCACTGTCCTTAGCCTCGGCTCTGCAGGGGCTATACCAGTCGTTGCTCCAAATTATGGAACAAGCAACTAAATACTTTAGACTACTATTATTTGTTAACGCAACAGGATTTGTTACTTCGTTAATACTTATCGTTTGGGTGGCTCCAAGCTTATATTCAAGGATAGCGGGGATCCTAATTGGAGCTTTAGTCGGAGCCTTAATTGCAATTAGCTACTTTCGTAGTCAGCTAAATCTCACGCCTAGTAGTCGTAAGATGAAGGAGTTATTGTTCCTTGGAGCTCCAATTATTTTACATTCGTCAGCTATGCTCATGATTGCGCAGACAGATAAGTTGCTTATTGCAAGTTTACTTGATTTGACTCAAGTCGGTATGTACGGTGTTTCAGCCCAGTTCGCGGGTATTCTAGCTGTTTTGGCTAGCGGTATGTCAATGGCGTATCTACCCATGTTATATAGGAGGCTAGCAATGCCTAATAGCAATGACGGCGGGTCAGCTCACGCTTTCTTAAAAACATGCATATTAGTTATGGGAGTAATGTTGATAATTTACATACCGTCAGTTAACTATTTGGCACCATTAATCCTAGGGTCTTCATTCACCTTTGAAGTTGTGCCTTTTGTTATTTTGGCAATAGGGACTGTAGCATTTGGCATTTACTACTTTTTCACCGGATATTTTTTCTATTATAAAAAGACAAGTTTTTTAGCAGCTTTGACTGTCTGCGTCGCGATCATCAATTTTATCATCTCCTACACCCTTATCCCTATATATGGTATCAATGGAGCGGCTTTGGGCACGTCAATTTCTTACGTAATCGCTTTGTCAGTTGCGATTCTATTTTCGTATATTAAGCACACGGATGAGGAAAGTGACTAAATCTTTTGTGCTGTGGGAAATGCCAAAATTGTTGACGGAATAGGCCGAAATACTGGCTTGACCTTAATTTGACAGCTCTGAATGGCAAACGAGCTGGCCAGCTAAATCATAGCAGGGTTGGTGTATATCAGTCGGTGTGGTGTTCGCTAAGCGTGTGAAATTGCAAAATAAAGTAGAATTCTAGACATAGTATTGAACACCGCCTCATCAATTAGGAAATATTGATCTGCCTAAAAGTTTAGTTCATTTTCGGGTATTAATGAACGATCGCAGATGTATTACCGAGGAGCATATTTCTTTATCGAAGCATCGTAATGTAATTGCTACTTACCCAGAGAGATTATAAAAAATGGCTTTGATATAGGTATATTTAGGGTGTCTAGAGTGTCCGTTAGGTTTTTTATGGCTGCTCGTTAGCGTCAAATGAGTTAGTAACTGATAAGGGCTGTAGATCTTTTTCGGTAAGCCTATGGCCGAGATAGAGCGCCTGATAGTGAGTTATCGGCTGTAACTTAGTGGTGTATTTAATATGTTAAACGGAGACATATAATGATACTGTATTTGCATGTTCCCCGAGGTTTTCTGGCTAAAGATTTCGGACTTGTTGGACTTCTCCAAAGGGGTTGCTTCTTTTTTAAGGATCTTGAATTTTGACTCGGTCAGACAGTGCTGTGGATTTCTTGGGTTTCAGGGTTTCCCGGCTCGAGGTGGAGGAGATCGTTCATTTTGGCTTGAAATCTGATAATTTAATTATTAATTGCTTTAATGCCCACAGCTATGCTGTTTCAAAGAAAAATGTCGAATTTAAGGATGCCTTGAAAAGATCCGATGTGTTATTGCCTGATGGCAGTGGCGCAGCATTGTTGAGTTCGTTTGTTAGTAATGTCAAGCTAAAGAAAATCTCGGGACACGACTTATTCGGCGAGACTCTTAGTCAACTAAATGTGATTTCAGGTACGGTTTTTTTGCTGGGCTCCTCTCCGGAGGTGCTTAACAAAATGGTTGAGAGGGCTCGGGTTGAGTTTCCAAATGTGAAAGTTGGGTTTTTGTCACCTCCCTTTAAGGCTGAATTCAGTGCGGCCGATCTGGATAGCTTTGTCGAAGCAATTCAGTCAGCCGGTTCCGACGTTGTGTTCGTAGGAATGACAGCGCCTAAGCAAGAGATTATTATTAATAGGCTGTCCAGGTTGGAGGGTACCAAATTTCTGGCGGGTATTGGTGCAGTATTTGATTTTTATGCGGGAACTATTCAAAGGCCTAGAAAAATTTGGATTACATTGCATCTTGAATGGGCAGGTCGTTTTCTGCAACAACCTAGGCATTTGTGGCGACGAGTGTTCATATCTATGCCCGTGTTTGTTTGGGACGTTATATTATTTGGATGCGATCGTTTTTTTAAAAATAAAATATAGGCTTAGCCCCGCAGAGTTCTTTTCAAATCTAGAGGTCTTTTTTTAAATGGAGATTTTGCATACCGTATTCAGATGTATCTAAGGAGATTTTAATCTTTCTTGTGTAACATAGTGTTTTCCGTCAATTTATTTTGTGAGGTTATTAGGCGTGTTGGAAGTTGAAAATTTAATACTTGGGGGAGGGATATCCGGTATATCGGCCTCCTATCATATTGGTCATGATAAATGTACGGTGTTAGAGCAAAATGACTATAGCCTGGGAATTCTAGAGTCTCGGACAATTGATGGTTATACCTGGGACCAGGGTCCTCATGTTTCGTTCACCAAACATGATTATGTTAAGCAATTATTTGCTGGCAATGTTAACGGTCAATATGAAGAGCATGCAGTCAGTCCCGTGAATTTTTACAAAGGCGTTTGGCTTGACCATCCGGTGCAATCAAACTTATACCAGCTACCAGATGATTTAAAGGACCGTTGTGTAGCATCATTTCTTGACGAACGAAATAAAGAACGAGATGAAGAGCCCTTGTTAGATAATTATCAGGAATGGTGTAATTATTCTCTTGGCGCGGAGATTACTTCAGAGTTTATCGCGGCTTATACGAGAAAATATTGGACCGTTGAACCCAATGAGTTGACAACAGATTGGATAGGGCCAAGGGTTCATGTCCCTAATGTTGACGATCTCTTGGCTGGAGCCATTGGGAAGAGCGCGGGTAAAAATCATTACATTTCTACTATTCGTTATCCAACAAGCGGTGGATACCAGTCGTTTGTTGAGCCTTTAGTAAAAAATTCTAACATGCTCCTCAATCATAGAGTTGCCAGTATCGATTTACAAAATAAATTGGTCGAATGCTCCAATGGAAGCAGTTTTAGATATAAGAAACTTATTTCAACGTTACCGCTACCTATCTTCGTAAGTCTTGTGAGTAATCTAGATGAAGCTGCTACTGAGGCGGCTCAAAAGTTACGATGTAGTGAGCTATTGCTTGTTAATGTGGAAGTTCCTCATAAGGTGTCCAGAAAAGAGCATTGGTTATACGTCTATGATCAAGATATGCTGACTTCCAGGGTCACGCTTATGGATAATCTGGCGTCTAGTAACGCTCCAGAAGGAAGATCGGCGGTTCAGGTGGAGGTGTACTCCTCAATTGATAAGCCATTGGAATATGATGCTGCTACTACCGGCCGTATTGTTGTTGATGAGCTATTTAGGATGGGAGTTATCAATGAGGACTTTAATGTAAATGGGATTAAATTCCATACTCGGTCACTCAAGTATGCGAATATTATCTTTGATCATAATAGGCGAGCGGCCCTTGACTGTATTTTCACATGCTTAGAGGCGTATGGTTTGCGTCGAAAGGAGGGCGATTTAGACGCTCTGACTGACTGGAACAAGTTGGCAGAATATAAACGCGGTGACCTTTGTCTCCTTGGTCGGTTCGGTGAATGGAAGTATTACTGGAGCGACGATTGCGTGATGGCAGGCAAGGCACTAACTGGAACGTAAAGTAGTGGTTAGTTGCACCTTACATAGACATATCTAAACATAACTGACTCGAAGAAAAATAATGAAAAAAAAGGCACTTATAACAGGTATTACAGGTCAAGACGGCTCTTATCTAGCTGAGTTTTTACTGGAAAAAGGATATGAAGTTCATGGTATAAAGAGGCGGGCATCGTCTTTCAATACTCAGAGGATTGATCATATATATCAGGATCCCCATGTAGATAACCAAAGCTTTATTTTGCACTACGGTGATCTGACGGACAGCTCTAGTCTGACTCGGATCCTTCAGGAAACGCAGCCTGATGAGGTATACAATCTGGGTGCTCAAAGCCATGTTGCTGTGAGTTTCGAAACACCTGAGTACACTGCAGATGTTGATGCTGTAGGTACTCTTCGTCTGCTTGAGGCCATGCGACTCCTAGGGCTTGATAAAAAAACCAAATTTTATCAGGCGTCTACCTCTGAGTTGTTTGGAGAGGTTCAGGAGATCCCTCAAAAGGAAACTACGCCTTTCTATCCTCGCTCACCGTATGCGGTAGCAAAAATGTACGCCTATTGGATCGTCGTCAATTATCGCGAAGCTTATGGCATGTACGCATGCAATGGTATTTTATTTAATCATGAATCTCCGCGGCGCGGAGAGACCTTTGTTACGCGAAAGATAACGCGCGGACTAGCGAATATTGCGCAAGATTTAGATGACTGTCTCTTTATGGGCAACCTCGACGCTTTGCGTGATTGGGGGCATGCTAAGGACTATGTTCGTATGCAATGGATGATGTTGCAGCAGGATGAGCCCCAGGATTTTGTAATCGCGACAGGCGTCCAATACTCCGTGCGTCAGTTTATTTTATGGTCGGCAGCCGAGCTTGGTATAACATTGCGGTTCGAAGGGCTAGGTATCGATGAAATAGGGATCGTTGACAGTATAGAAGGGACAGATACATTAGACTTAGCTGTCGGTGATGTAATAGTCCGTGTAGACCCAAAGTATTTTCGTCCCACCGAGGTGGAAACGCTATTGGGAGATCCAACAAAGGCCAAAACGGAACTTGGCTGGGTACCTCAGATTACTGTTGAAGAAATGTGTGCTGAGATGGTGTCTGAGGACCTTAAAATCGCTAAGCAACACTCGCTACTTCGTGATCACGGGTACAAAGTACCTGTTTCAACTGAAAACTAGAAGGCCACTATATGAAGATTTATGTCGCTGGTCATAGGGGAATGGTTGGGAGCGCTATCGTTAAACGATTACACGGGTCAGGCAAGACTCCCGGAGAGTTAGAGATACTAACGCGAACTCATGATCAGCTTGATTTGACGCAACAAGCTGCTGTCCACGACTTCATGCTTTCAGAGAAGCCGGATGTAGTGGTTTTGGCTGCTGCAAAAGTCGGTGGTATCCATGCGAATAATACTTATCCCGGTGAATTTATTTATCAAAATTTGATGATTCAAAATAACGTGATTCATGGCGCTTACTTGGCCGGCGTTAAAAAGTTACTATTTTTGGGGAGCTCTTGTATTTATCCCCGTTTGGCAGACCAGCCAATGCGAGAGGATGCTTTACTGACCGGTGTCTTAGAGCCCACTAATGAGCCTTATGCGATCGCGAAGATCGCGGGAATAAAGATGTGTGAGAGCTATAATCGCCAGTATTCTGTTGATTATCGGAGTGTTATGCCGACTAACCTTTATGGGCCTGGCGACAATTTCCACAGTGTAAATTCCCATGTGGTTCCTGCACTTATAAGGCGCTTTCATGCAGCCAAAAACGACGGCCAAAGTGAGATTTCTATTTGGGGTAGTGGGGCACCCATGCGAGAGTTTTTACATGTTGATGACATGGCTGCGGCCTCGTTATTTGTGCTAGACATGGATATGAAGCTCTATCAGCAGAACACTCAACCTATGCTTTCTCATATTAATGTGGGTAGTGGGTCTGAAGTTAGTATTAGGGATCTAGCACTGTTGATACGCGACGTGGTCGGCTATGAGGGTGCGCTTACATTTGATGTGAGTCAGCCTGATGGTTCTCCTAGAAAATTGATGGATAGTTCTCGTCTTGAAAATATGGGATGGAAAGCTGGGATTGGATTGCGCAAGGGCCTGGCTGATGCGTACGGTTGGTACTTAGAATCCCTTGATATGGTTCGTAATTAAGTAATCATTGTTGTCTGTCATTGGATAAATTAGTCATCCGAGTTTAGAGGGTGGAATTACAGATGATACTGAGCTTTATCTGGGGATAATTAGGTCAATAGCTTTGCAGACCTACCATTATAAATCAAAATTTGTTATTGCGTTCATAAATGCAGACGAGGAGGACCTGAGATTTACAACTTGGACCAACGAGGCATTACGAGATGAGATGCTCAAGATAGCGGATGGCTTTGTTGATGTTTCATTGATGGACCAGTTTGGCATGATAGATAATAAATATTACCTTCATAAATATTACCTTCATAACTATGACCATCATCCAAGCGCACTTGCCAACTCTGAAAGAGCAAGGCTGATTGTCGAGACCTTGGCTGATTTCTGATTGTTACAGGAACTCAAAGTGTTGCTTTGGGTTTGGTTTGTAGGACTGCCTAGTTACGCGGCATCCAGTAAATCTTTGTCATGGTCTAATACTCATGAAGGGGAATGGAATATCTTTAAAACATGTTGTGTTACGTACTCCAGTTTCTAATATATTTCATAGCAGTCGAATCTGTCTGCCACCCCCCTCTAAGCATTATTTTTTCCAAGGATTCGCCTTGCTCCAATAGATCAAGTGCGGCTCCTACTCTAAATGAATGACCGCTTAGTGGTTGTTTATTTGCTCTAGATTTTAATCCTTGCTGTAGTGTTTTTAAAATGGTGCTGATACTTGCAGGATTTAGGTTATTTCCTATATGGCCATGACGGTTTATGGACCGCAAGATACAGCCATCAACGCCAACTATTCCTTCCCACCTTTCTAATAATGATATTAACTCCACACTAATGGTTAAAATTTTACCTGACCCATATTGATCGGTTTTAGAAAATTTTAGTCTTATGATGGTCTTGCCATTCGGTGCATGATCGATATCTTCAAATTTAAATGCGCAGAGTTCTGAGCGGCGTCGCATCGTTTCGTAGCCGAGTCTTAATAGGACTTTATTCCTTAAACCCCTGACGCTGTTATCGCAGTTGCTAAGTAGCTGGTTGAGCAGTGGCTTGGTGAGGGGAGTGGCCTGTTGCTGTGCCCGCCCAATTTTGCGGTGCATTCTTTTTATGGCCAATATGACCTCTGGCTGATTGGTGGGGTCGTAGTTTTTGGAGAGTTTTAGGACCGTCCCCAAGCTATTGATTCTTCGGCGGATAGTTGCACTTTTCCTAATGGTGGCAAGGTAGTCAACATACTGCGCCATGGCCTCGGCAGTTGCAGGTATAGAATCCATATTATTCTGTGAGCACCAGGCCTGGTATTGAATAAAGTCCGACCTGTAGGCCCGGATGGTATTTTCTGCAAAGGCGCCATCAAATTTGGCTAAGATATCGTCAATCATGTTATTCTACTCGTAGGTAAACAATCATAATGATTCTAATAGAGTCATAAAGTATAGTCAATGGTATCTTCTTCTCAAATAAAAGCAGCGCGCGCTATGTTAGGAGTGGAAAACAATTTAGAGAGTTTTTACACGTTGATGATATGGCTGCCGCTTCATTATTCGTACTTAACCTTGATAAAAGAACATATTCTGATAACACTCAGCCGATGTTGTCTCATATCAATGTGGGTAGCAGCGAAGAGGTGAGTATCGGCGATTTGGCCGGCATGATAGCCTCAGTAGTCGGTTACCAAGGGTCTATACGTTTCGATACGAGTAAACCTGATGGCGCTCCCCGTAAGCTTATGGATAGCTCTAGACTTAAAACTATGGGTTGGCAAACTCAAATTGAACTGCATCAAGGTCTAATTGAAACCTATAAGTAGTTTGTTTCTGTTAATTAGATTTACACAGTTTATTGGGGTCTTAACTACTGTTTTACTGTGATTTTTCACAAAGACGAAAATTGCTTAGCCAGCACTCATTGGCCCTTCCTGAGGGCCCTGAAGAATAAAAACTAGCTCCCAACTAAAAAGAGTATTGAATATAGGTTTGGCGGGACTGTTTTGTATTATATACTCCAGCTTCTCAGGTATTTCATAGCCGTAGAATCTGTCTGCCATCCTCCCCTAAGCATTATCTTTTCTATAGATTCTCCTTGCTCCAATAGATCAACCGCAGCGCCTACTCTGAACGAATGACCGCTGAGCGGTTGTTCATCGGAGTCCATTTTCAAGTCCCTTTGCAGTGCTTTCAATAGGGTGCTTATACTTGCCGGGTGTAGTTTGTTCCCAAAATACCCATTAATTGATCTCAGAATATAGCCTTCATTGTCAACTAATATGAATCATCTAAAATATTAGGTATGACATATTCCTGCTGAGTTATTTGGCTTGTCGATTTAATCATAAATAAATTTCACTGTTTAGTTTAAACTAAGACCACTGAATAAAATTTTTTATACACAATCCCTATCCTTCATGAAAGTTTTTCAAAATATCTGGCCGTCGATCTTTAGTTTGATTCGAGTATGTATCTAGATCTGCCTGTTCACGGCTTAAGTAGCTATAAGGCGTATCACTAATTAGCGTCACTACCCTGTTTGGTGTCAACTTTAGATCAAGCTTTTCAAACCCTCCTAATATATAAAGAGAAGCCGCATGTAAAATCTTTCTGAGCCATGAAATCCTTACTACTGGCAATCTTCTTCCTGAAATAATTTGAATCATAGTTAAAACTGATAGCGCAGGCAATTTTCAATTGCTAAATAACTACCAGAGGGTATCTTTTTAAGGAGAAAATCAACAATAAATTCAGCTAAGTTTGGCAAATAAGTTATACTCTTGCCCTACTCCAAACATACCTTTTACAATTGCTTTGATGTTTGCTTTAGCCTTTTTCATCAATCTGTATGCTGTCACATTAATCCCATTTAAGAATGGAGTTATTAGTTCGACATCCATTTATTAATTTCTTTTTGGGCTGCAATTTCATTATCCCATTTTACAAATTTAATAACATCTTCCCCCTTATAATGTACAAACCAGAGCTTAATAATATCTTTGAGCGCTGAATAATTTTTATGCAGCTCATCGTAAGAGCTAGCGTCTATTATTTGCGCGCTTTTCTCTAAGGGAATTGCAATAATTTTAGTATCAATCTTTCCAGAATCCTCAAGCACTAAGACTCCTATAGGAATAATATTTAAAATAGTTCCAGTCTCAACACTTTCAGATATAAGCAAAACATCTAATGCATCACCATCCCCTCCGCGATCCTTGTCCATTAACGTTGACGGTATAAATCCATAATTACCGGGATATGGAAGGAAATCTATTATGCGATCGGCGCCATTTATTTTATCAATGAGGAAGGTATTATGATGCTGGTTATACTCAATTTTTTTATTTGTCCCTGCTGGTATCTCCACCACCATTTGCAATGAATTATCTTTAGAAAAAGTCCCAATTTCATAATAATTCACAGCCTTTACTGAAAAAACCATGCAGAAAGGTATCAATAGACATATAAATTTAAAAGAATATTTCATTTTGTTCTCGCTATGATGCATTAGATTTGAAGTAGCTTCGCACACAATAAGTCTTAAATAGAATTTAGTTACTACTCACAATAAAACCATCTACTAATAACAGTAGGTCAGAAAGAGTAAATAATTGAGCGAGAATAGTCATCTCATCTAAATAAAACCGACTCAAAATACAGGCACTTACTCAATTGTCAGCACATAGGAGTAACCCATATACTAGCTAGAAAGGTATTACAGGATCATCACCGTGAATCTCAGTATTACTATCAACCCTAGAAAGCGCGTATTTACTTACTGAACTTCGAACGGCTTTGAATGAGGATAAAAAATCTGTAATGAAGCTGGGAAGACTATTTTCATATTTAATCTCTAAGATATCCAAACCATTTTTTTGAATATTTGTAACTGGTAGATTTTCAAGATTAGATAAATCAGTATGAAAGCCATGGGTTCTAAGATTAGAGTCAATCGTTACTCTGATATTATTTATTGGAAGCAGATATGCTGTCCTATCATACGTAACAATGTTTATGGGCTGATAGCATAAATAGGCCATTCTATGAGATACATATTCAATGTTTTCATACTTTTCTAGTGGTGAATAATCACCACAATAGATATTTTCAAAGTCCACTTTTGAAATTTTTGATGAAATTTTTTGGATACAGTTATTGAGCTTGCGCTTTATCTCAAACTTTGCAGTGTTTAAATCATTGTTATAGATTCGGATACGGTACTTTTCCCTGTACATAACTCCATCAAGCTTTTGAACGAAGTCATCATCATTTATGGTGTCAAAATAAAGACTCGATATCTTGTAAGTGGAATTAGTCGAATAAAAATCCTTAATAAGTGCGCTTTCAAGAAAGGCCGTTATCAAAGGCAAGTCAGACTTTTTAATAAAATACTTAAGTTCCTGTCTATTGACAATACTCATGGCTTAAGTAGAAATAGACTCAAGCCACTCGTTGCACTGAGGACTGAGCTCATTGTAAATCTTATAATCATTTAAGTTGGACTCATTTATATTAAGAATCGTTGTTTCCTCCAAATATAATTTTGGAATACCATACATTTTTTTCTTAACATATGGGTTTATGTCAATACTATTTTCTAAGTAATGGTTAGAAATAATACATACTTCTGAATTGTCCTTAACAGCAATGGCACTATAGTTTCCAGTAAAACTATTGTCTAAAATAATTGCATTAGAGCTTTCACCCACACTTATGCCTTTATCAGTCATACCATCAAAAATATTGTTCCTTATTACCACTAATGAACCACTAATATCCAACCCATCGGTAGATAAACCCTCCATGACAGGATTACTATAATAAAATTTATTGCCAGAAACGACCCCATTTGAGTAATCTAAATCGATTTGATCAGCAAAGTTATTATAAAAAGCACTGTCTAAAATCTGAATATTAGAGAACTTTATATTAACTCCGTCATCGGAAGTACTATTCATTATTTGTGAATCTTTGATTAACGTATCAGAATAATGGATTGAAAGTTGGCTGCTAAAATAAGTCCCATTAATAACTGTTTCACTCCCACCACCAATTGTAAAATTATTGAGCACTACTCTTGCTGGTTTGTTCTTTGAACCCAATATAGCAAAACTGCCAAAAGATAAATTCTCATAATTAGCCAAAACTTTTACTGGCTCACCTGATGTTCCTTCTGCAGTGAAATCTCCACGAACAAAAACGGATATATTTTTATCAAGAAGTAAAACGACGCCTTTTTCGAAGGTTACACTGGCATTGTAGGGGAAGATGATATCATCATTGATATGATAAGTCCCTGCTCGCAAGGCAAAATGTCTGTTTCCATTTTCATCTAATACAGTGGTCATACCCTTTGAGAGCGTATCAAGATTTTTTTCATCAATAAAATCAATATAAGCAGAATAATTTATATATATATCTTTGCTGTTAATATCTTTGTCAGTAAATTCCTTTTTAGCATCTACTTTGGCAATACAGTTAAAAGGGGATTCTACAACTATCACTGTCTTTGTTGAGCTTATATCTCCAGTATCAAAGCTATAGACTGATGGCTTTAGCTTGATTGGATCTTTATAAATATATTTCTCATTCGAGCAAGATGTAACAGACTGAATATATGACGGCGTATATGAATCATGTAGTATATTGAAAGAAGCATCACCCTCATTACTTTCCAAAGTAATATATAGTTTTGAATACTCTAAATAGTTTTTAACATGTTTAAGATTAGAAAATAAAGTTGCTTTTTCATGTCCAAAAGCATGCTCAAACTTTCTTGTCGGGAAATTTGTTTTTGAAAAAATCTCTGAGAATTTTTTATCTTCACTACTAATCAAAGAAAAGATATACCCCTCGTCCTCAACCACCTTGCGCAAATACCGATTCCTTAAATCAACAAACCATTCCTCTCTTTGAAAAAGCTTAATTAACTTATGCATAGAACCGCTTGCATAACTTTGCCGGTCAAAGGATGCAGGCATTTGAGATTGAAGGTTGAAAATGTCACCTTCAAGCCTATAAGCAAGTTGGAATTTTCCAGATGCAAAGTCATATATATATTTGGCATTATCTCCAAGCAGCGGATGAACTGTGCCTGTTATGTTAATCAGTGCTGCAACCTTCGCTAAGTTATCAACATCAACTAACTCTTCTAAGAATTCTATATCCTCTTGTTCCAAAGCAATCATTAACAGATTCAGTTTTGCTTGAGCTATGTCAATGGTGCCCTCAACTCCAGATTGCTCGATATCATACGAGGTATAATCTGTGGTTGAAGAATGTGATGAGGCTTTGCCTTTGTTCCAGTCATCATTGGTTTTAAAAATTGCAAAATTGGTTATTTTATAATCTCTCTCGAGCATTTCTTTGTCGATATTCTCAACCAAAAGATAAGGACCGATCTCTTGCCCATTAATATAAACTCGCTTTACATCACCAGAATTCGTAATAACTCCGAGTTCCTTAAAGTATTTATTAAGAGAATTACTTACAACACCCCAATTATCCCATGGCGTATATAAATCTAAGCGTTTCTTTTGTTGATAATAAGCATCAGCTGAGTTGATCTTAAGTTTGAACGCAAATCCACCTTTCGATATATCAAAATCATCTTGATCTATGCTTTTAAACAAACGCCATTTCATTTTGTCTGAAAACGAGACTGCATCTAAAACTGGTGCTGGCGATGTCCCGTGGAGTTTAATTTTTACTTTTTGCTTTTCCATCCCAGGGAGCGTGACTTTAGCCTTCCTCCAGAAATTAATATCATCAACCAAATAACCGCTATTTATTGAACCAGGAGTCATACCAACTCTCAGACCGTTTATTTGAGTTGAGTCAAAATAAAATTTTTGAAACGCTTTTATATCCTCTTTAGAAAGTTCAATATTTATTGCATCCAGGCTTTGAGTATAACCTCTACTTGACATGCCTTTCTTGAAATTGAATTCATGGGTAAAAGATTGAAAGTCATAATATTTAATGGGTAGCAACCTTTCAATACCAATATTTTTACCACCTATCGATACTTGATAATGCCATACCTTATAGAAAATAGCTGAGTTGAGTAGGTAGATCATTAGCCCAAAAAAAACAACTGATAATAAGATTGCTTTGCTTGATCGCTTTTGTAAGAACATTACTTCGGACCCTCAGCAGGTATTTCTTAGTTATTGGCCGTATAGTTTATTACTCTTGACCCAATGACGCCCTCGATACTTCGGATTTCATCTAACGAAACCGACGACCCGTAACTCATTGTTTCAAAAACCAACTCGACTCCATCCAACTTACTGGTTTGACTTCGCAATTTTGTTCTTTTTGAAAGTGAACTTATTTTATTAACAACTGCTTCAGATGCATTATTTTCGCAGTTAATTATAATAAGATTTGACACAGGCCTTGATTTAATATTTTTTGCGATTAATAGCGAAACCCCAATAAAGAGTGAAGCGATAAAGGATACTGAGAAATAAGCAACACCATTTGCTATACCAACACCAACAGCCCAAAATATATATACAATATCGATTGGATCTTTAATAGCAGCTCTGAATCTAACTATAGACAATGCGCCAACCATGCCGAGTGATAGAACTAAGTTACCGCTAATAACCATAATCACCATGGTTGTTACGAGGCAAATCATTACGATAGTCATTGCATATGACTTTTGAAAAAGCACACCTTCATATGCTTGACGGTAGATTAAAGCGATTACTGTGCCACAAACAAGCGAGGCCGTCATAGAAACTAAAATAGCAGCTACCGTGATGGTCCCTCCAGTGGAGAGTGTTTGAGTGCTAGCGTTAAGTATGTCAGTGAAAGAAAGTTGTTCCATTTTTTTTGAGCCATTGTTAATTAATAGTGGATGGTGGATGGTGGCTGGTGGATAGGTTGGTTTAAATTTTGCTGAGACATTGTACCAATAAACTCCCGAATACAAAACATACTAATCGCGGATTCAAGTTCGAAGTGCATCACTGCCAAACCGTCCCCATCATTGAGATTATCTGTAAATCGTTAATTAAAGGATTGGTACACAATGCCGCCAGTCACATAACATAGATATATAGTCGTGAGCCTGGAGTTTATCCAGAAGAAAAATAGTTGTAGTGTTTGGAGAGTTTTAGCACCGTGCCCAGGCTGTTTATTATTCTGCGGATGGTCGCGTTTTTTTTGACGGTGGCAAGGTAGTCAACATACTGCGCCATGGCGTCGGCAGTTGCCGGTATTGAATAAAGTCCGTCCTAAATAAAGTCCGTCCTATAGGCTCTTATGGTATTTTTGGCAAAGGCGCCATCAAACTTGGCTAAGATATCATCAATCATGTTATTCTACTCTTAGATAAATAATATACTGATTCTAATAGAATCGCAAAGTAGAGTCAATGGTATCTTCTTCTCAAATAAAAGCAGCGCGCGCTATGTTAGGTTGGAGCGCGATTGAGCTCGCAAACCGAAGTGGGGTTGGTAGCGCTTCTATTAAGCGCTATGAGGTGCAGCCGGGTATCCCTATTGCTAATACCAAAAATTTGATGGTGATAAGAAATACATTTGAAGAGGCAGGTATTGAATTCACTGGCGATCCGTTGGTTAATCCTGGCGTGACTCTGCGGATCAAGCGCGACGACTAGATTCCAGCTGCTCCGTATTTTAGTTTATGCGCTAACTTGGCCACTGTAGTATTGATTTGGATGTTCTTATGTCGGTTGATCATAAAGTCAGTTCGCTTTTAGCCTTCCTGTCAAGCCCCAAACTTTTGCCCAATGAATCTGAGGCTGAGTTTCAGTCTGGTTTGCAAAGTCTCTTGTCCGAATTAGATAATCCCTCATCCTTGGCAGTTGCGCTGGTCAGTCAACTGAATGAGAGTCTCTGGTGGATTAAGAGGCACACCGTGGATAAGGAGCTACTGCTCCATGAGGCGATGGCGAGGATTTTGTCTAAGGGGGGAATCTACACTGAGACTTATGACAACAGTAAGGTATCAGAGGCCCTTGAAAATTATTTGGATGGGAGTGCGGACAAGGATGAAGCGGAATGGATTGATGAAATCCTCGCCGAGTCGAAGCTGACCTTATCGGATCTTCGGGTTAGGGCCTTTAAGGATGCCGCCAAGCACATCAAGATGGTGGATGATCTGATTCACCGTCAGCACCAAACGATGAGGCATCTTCAAAGAAGTATCGACTCCATAGACTATAAGTCACGCCTGATCAAGCGTATGGATCTTGAGCTGGCAGCGCTTGAGTCAAAGCAGTCTGTGAAGGAGGTTTCCTCGCTTGATGCCAAACCATCGTAGGAAGCTTGCAAATCAGTGTAATGCTCTTAAATCAACGGGCCCCAGATCGATGGCTGGGAAGAGGGCCAGCAGCCAAAATTCCCGCAAGCATGGTTTAAATAGTGTCCCCGACTTTGAATCATCCCCAGCGTATCAGACGCTTGTCGAGCTAATCGCGGGGGAGGGGTTCTCTGCCTTTGTTTGTGCCGACATTGCCTCGGGGCTTCTTAATTATCGACGGGTGATGGATGCCTATTACGATGCCTATACCAGCCCCGAGCCAGTTGATGAGTTTTTGCGTGATGTGAACGTGAAGGCCTCGATCCCCATCTTTAGCGAGCTTCTCATCCCGTCCGGCAGTGAGCCCCAAGATGTACGAGAGATGGCTACTTTTTTTGCCGATATGCAAAGACAGGAGCGGCGAAAGAGTGGGCCGGTATCCCGTCGCTCTGCGGACACTCACAAGCTGATACGCTACCAGCGCAATGGTATTGCTCGGTTATCGAGAGCTATTCGGCAGAGCTAGATTAGAAAAGTAACAAAACGAAGCCAATTCCAAATCATGGCGCGCGATAAATAGGTTTATCGTGTATCTAAAACGCCGTAACTATCGCTTAATTACTCGCTACTTTTTTTCCTAAGGGTTGCTCAGCCACTTCTAGCCCATGTAACTTCTCTTTTTTACTCCCACACCTTTTGTGATGCAGG